>Ga0233439_10005448_pt1 | contig 11807 bp, 17 predicted proteins | sample SI_123_September_6_FD_182713 | JGI IMG/M metagenome (GOLD analysis project Ga0233439, IMG submission 182713) | Seawater microbial communities from Saanich Inlet, British Columbia, Canada - SI_123_September2016_100_MG | ecosystem: Environmental > Aquatic > Marine > Inlet | place: Canada: British... | reverse complement strand
TAACCCGCGTGCTGCGGGTATCCGTCTAAAGTATAGGTAATAATTTCTGATAATTTTACATATCTGCTCGTTTGTCTAAAAAACGTGCCGAATCTACCTCTTGGAATATAACCGCTATAACTAAACGTAGTACTACTACTTTCTGATGTAACTATTGTCTGTGATAAACTTTCGCTATTACCTTCTGTTATTACTTTACCGCTACTAATAGACTCAGACATATTCCATACCCTACCAGAAGATAACGAGGATGATTCAGAAACTGAGTTTGACGTAGAACTAGATAAAACATATGCACCGTTTAACGAGTAACTTCTAGAATCATTCTGAGTACTCCCAAACGAACGTCCATTTTGCGAAGATCCGCCTGAAGTATATCCTCTATTTGTGCTAGACGTAGAAGATTCAGAACTAGTGTTTGTATTTCCCCATCCTCTTTGTATTCCTGCGCTAACTTCAACCTTGCCACTGGCTTTAGCTAAGAAAGGCAATGAACCTTCACCACTTACGCCAACTGTTGTTGAACCATTTACACTAGTATTAGTATTTTCACCTTGAGAAGTCCCAGAAGTTTGAGAATCACCCTCACCTAAAGACCAAGACCAGTTTTCACCGTCTGTAGTATTAAACTGTATATTGTTGCTTTCTCCTTGCGATGATGTATCTGTAAAACCTTCTGTCTGAGTTTCAGATTCAGACAATGAAGATGTATTGACAGTTGAGTCTGTTTGATTTACAGAAATGCCTTCAGACATTGTTGTATTTAGATTTGTTGTATTACTGTCACTCCAGCTTTTATTGAATCCAATAGAAACACTATTTTGACGTGTCTCAGTTTGTGATTCTGAATATTGCACGTTATTGCCAACTGATCCGGGTATACACCCAGTGACTGGAATTGGTTCATAAAACTCAGCTAATTCATAGTTACCAAAATGTTTTACTTCAATAGGTCTAACTACTCTAAAAGGCAACTCAGTTTTTGCTTCATTATTATCTGCGTCATAAGCAAATATCTCTATTTTAGAAATATAAGATGAATACTCTTCTTTCACTTTGTTAAACATTAAGTTTTCAACCCAGTCTTCTTGAACTGGAGAGTTAAACTCGTGTAATATTTGAAAGTTATCATCGGGAGTAGTTACCACATACTTTATCTTTACAGGTAAAATATTGTAAAACCCAATTGTAAGTTTGTTTTTTATTCCTTCTACAACGTTGCTTGATAACACTTGACAGTTTTCGCTAGCACAAAATGAATCGACAATAACTGAAGCATCAATGTTAACTGGCATAGTTCTAATATATTGATTATTTTCTGTATCTAAAACAAAACGTAGATTATAGTTTTGTCCGTAAGGTATATTAGTATTTAAAAATCTATTTATAGTAAATTGATTATTTTCTAAAACTCCGTTATATGTTTCATAAGTTACGCCATCACTTCCTACTAGAAAGCTTTTAACTTGGTCAATAACTACTTCTGATTCAATGTCAAATTTAATCATTTCGCCAGAAGTAACTTGATCATTAACAGATTTAATTGTTACTAACTCTTTGTTTGAAATGTTAGAACAACAATTAAATAGTATTAAAAGAAGTAAACTAGCAATTATCTTTTTCATTTTGAGCAAATCCTTTTCTGCAAGCGCAAGCCCACTTATATAGCAAGTTTGCTTGAGTTTCATTGATGCTTAACGAAGTAATAAGCTGTAAAATTGTCATATTACATATTTTTTCACATTCTTCAGGGTTTAAAGTTGTCCCGTTAAATGATTTACCGAGAGCTACAATTAATAGCAATTCATCTTCATCTTGTTTCTTCATTTTTGTCTACCTTCTCGTATTTATCTTTTTCTATTGTATCAGATAATTCGCTATTAATTATTTTCTCTACTTTTCTTTTTCTATTATGAAAATAATTTCTTACGTATTCATAAGGAAATAGCTCATTAAACTGTATCTTTTTCATTTTTCTTCTTCTTTCTAGAAGACTTTGCTATTGGTTTTACAAGTTTAACTTCGTCAGCTTTTTTAACAACAGCATTCAGCTTACTTTCTATTGAAGAAAAATATTCGTTAGAAGGCGGGCATACTTTTAAATCAACTAACATTTTACATAGTAATTCGTAAGAAGAGTCTTCTGTATTAATTATCCAGTTTTCTAAACTAAAACCTCGTCTACTGCAAAACAGCTTAAAGTTGATCAAATAATTGCTTCTCATAATTCTTTTTCTCTTAATAAGTCTACAATTGATTCTTGGAATTCAGGCGACTTTGATATAGAATCAATTTTTTTAGCATCATAGTCTAAACTATAATTATCACTAATGTTCTTTGCTAATTTAAAAAATGATCTATTAATAATATTTCTAACAGTAGAATGATTCATTTTGTCGCCGTTACTGGTCATAACTTTAGCAACATCATACAAACCTAATCCATTGCTATTAGTCACAGTTACATATTTTTTAGTCTTCATTAAGATATCCAATCATTTTGTTTGTTAACGCAAAGTTGTCGTTGTTATATTCGTCTTCTGTAATACCAAATCTTAGCCGTATAATCTTTTCTTCTTTAGGTGTAAGAAGACTTAGACTTTCTCTGATTATTCGCTTTAATTCTTTCTTTTCTAAACGAGCTTCTGGGTTAATAAAATCAGACTCATCAGCAATTTTTGATGCCAAAGTATTGCCTTCATCATCTCTACTTGCATCAATAGATGCAATGTATCTATTTGACTTTAAAGTATACTTTATTTTATTAACATTCTCACCAAGCTCTTCAGATACTCTTTCTAACGTAGGTCTTTTACCTTCATCATCTTCAATTTGCTTTATCTTGTTTTTGATTTTTGCGTTTAAAAGTCTTGAATGAGTTGGCACCTTTATATTAGTACAATTCTCATTAATATATTGCAAAGCTGCTTGTTTGATCCACCAACAAGCATAAGTACTAAACTTATAACCTAACTCTGGATCAAATCTATCAACAGCCTTTAATAAACCAATACTACTTTCCTGTAATAAATCGTCAAAACTTATATCATTCCTATAATATTTCTTTGCTATTGACAAAACTAGTCTATAGTTTGACTCAATTAATTTCTTTCTTGCAGATAAATCGCCCTTTTTTGTCTGTCGGGATAAACTAATTTCCTGTTTTTTGGTTAAAAGTGGATTGTTTTTAATTATTTCAGAATATCTTTTATCAACAATTGCCATTTAATGTCCTTTTTTTAATATAATATTATAAATCAATTATTATTACACGTCGAGGTTCTTTAACTTCTTCTTTCTTAATTGGAATACTTGCTTCTTCGTATTGAGGAATCTCTAGTTGTAAAGGTTGATACTTTTTTTCTTCATACGACTTTATGTTTTCGTATATAAGAATATCGCTAATGTGCTCCTTTTTCATAACAATCCTTTCATATGTATACATTAATACATATCATCAGATAATTGTACTAGTTGTACTCCTTGATTATAGTTTTCTGTATTTAGTACTACACATCCCACTGAAAGGAGTGAATTAGAAACACTTACAGCATTTTTAATAGCAGTAGCTGTTACTTTCTGTGGGTCGATAATTCCTTTTTCAATCATATTTACATAAGACTCAGATCTCACATCATATCCGTAAGTCCAGTCGTCATTGTTTTTAATCATTTCCATTATATAATCTGTTGACATATCAGCGTTAGTCAAGATTCTTCTTAAAGGAGACATACAAGCATCAGACACTATTTTAGTTGCAGTTTTTGATAATAAAGTTTCTTCGCTATTGTTTGTCTTATGAAGAAGTTCTAGACCTGCACGTGCCAAAGCTATACCACCGCCAGGAAGAAAACCACTTTCCATAGCAGCTTTAGTTGCGTGCAAAGCATCATCAATTCTATCTACTAGCTCTAGAAGTTCTGATTCTGTGTGTGCACCAATTGACAATACTGCAACAACTCCCTTGTTAATAATAAGACGTTGCTTATAAAAAGCTTCTTCTTCTTTTGTAATTGATTTGTCGTCTAACTTCTTTTGCACATCAACCAGTACATCTTCAACACCTTCAGACCCAGAGCATTCGACAAACAAAGTTGTATCATTTGTTGTTTCTACTTTCTTGCAAGAGCCCAAATCTGAGAGAACTATGTTAGAAATATCTTTTTCGTCTAAGTCATAATATACGTTTGTACCCAATGCTGACGCTAAATCATTTAATATTTGATTTCTTTTTTCTCCATAAAAAGGACTACGAATAGCACAAATCTGTAATAACCCTTTTGATATGTTTGCAACTAAAGCTTGTATTGCTTCTTGATCGTAATCATTTGCGATAATAAATAAAGGCTTTTTTGTTTGATGACATTTTTCCAATACTGGTAAAATCTGTGTTAAAGAACTAAGCTTACAAGAAAGTATCAAAATAAGCGGATCTTCTAAAACTGACTTAGACTTTTCATTGTCTGTAATCATATATGGCGAAACATATCCTCTATCTACCTTGACGCCTCTTACAAGTTTCAACTCTGTCTCAGAAGTCTTTGATTTTTCAACTGTTACGAGTCCAGCTGTTCCAACCTCTAACATTGCGTCAGCAATTAGCTTTCCAATATATTCATCGCCATTTGCACTAATTGTTGCAACTTGCTTAATCTCTTCGTTTGAAGAAACAGTTTTAGCATTCTCAGACAAAATATTAATAATATCTGTTACTTTTTTATTTAGAAGATGCGTTATCTCTGAAGGTGTTCCAATACCTGTTTGCAAAGCCTGCGCTGCTCTAAAATAAAACTCCTTAGCTAGTACTGCTGATGTTGTGCTACCATCACCTGCAACAGTTGCTGTGTTTTCGCTAGCCTGCCTTAATAACTTGGCACCTAAATCTTCTACCTTGTCAGTAAGATTAATATATTTTGCAACGGTTGCGCCATCCTTTGTTAAGTGAGGAGGTTCACCATTCTTTTCAATCAATACTAACTTTCCTCTAGGTCCCATAGTTATGGAAACTGCATCACATATTTTTTTTACGCCTCTCTTTAGAGAGTTTTGTGCTTCTTCGTCAAAATAAATAACGTCGGTCATTCTATCCTCTTAATAAGGTTTTCTTTGATGTTTCTGTAATTGCTTCGTTCTTTGTGTGAAATTGATTTATTGTATCTAAACTAATCATTCTCTTTTCACTAGAGATTACGTTCTTAGCATAATATAAATCACCTGTTGAAATTACAACTTCTTCACCAGATATAATATTGTTTTCTCTTAATTGTTTTAGAACACTATCGTTCAATACGCTCTCAGACATTTAATGTATTCCTTTCTAAATTTTCAAATGTTTTAATATATTTTTTCCACGATTTTTCTTTACCTATTATAGAATTAAACTCAAATTCAGAAAACTTTATTTTTAATTGTTCCCAATCAGGGTTAAATACTCTAGATAATTCAAAGCTTTCTTCATCTGATGTTAAATCGTGAAACTTGATCATCTCATAATTGTGATCAAACTTTTCTTTATTTCCTTCTTTTTGTAAAAAAGTTTCTAGCGCATTTTCTTCTTTTAAAAGTTTTTCTGCTTTCTTTTGACCAATGCCTAAAAATCCTTCTATGTTGTCTGATTTGTCGCCAGTTAATGCCTTATGCGATACATAATCATATTGTACAGCCTCGATAAACTTCTTACTAACAGGATTAAACAAGGAAACACTATCAGATATTGTTTGTATAAAATCTGTATCTGAAGAGATTATTGTTACTTCATCATTTATATGTTCTATTTCTGCTAAGTAATTAATTACATCATCACATTCATAGTCTGGATGTCTAATTACATTAAAAGGGAAATACTCCTTCAACAAAGAAATAATTATTTTTCTTTGAATACTGAAGTTGTCTTTATTGTGATAAGTTCTTTGCCCCTTATACTCAGGACTCATTTCTAATCTTTTCTTTGGTCGCCCCTCTAAAACAAAATAAACGTCATCAGGAGTAAATTTTTCAACTAAAGGTCTTAAACTTCTAAAGAAATTAAAAACTGTAGGATATTCACCTATACTCATTCTACTATATCTAGCTCTATATATTAAATTATAACCATCAAGCAGTAATATCTTCTTTTTCAATTTCTTCGCCTTCTACAGGAAGAGTGTTAATGTTCAATTCTTCTAGATTCTCAGGAGATATATTTGCGCTTAAACCGTCTCCTAAATCTATTTTAATACTTTTGGCCTTACTTTTACACGTCAAATTTTCTTTTTTAATTTCATCTTCTTTTTTGAAATTTAAATCTTCAATCTCTATTGCTTTTAAAACCATATCATCTATTGCTGACTTTGCATTACTAAAAAGATATTCTGACGCCGTGTCTAAATCTTCAAATACCTTATCAAACTTATCAAGATCAAGCTTTTGCTTGTTTCTATTCGGCACTAATACTTTATACTGGGTTATCTCACCTTCTAAATTCTTAGTTGTAACCTGTTCTACAACCTGCAAAGGTATTAACATTTGCTTTTCTTCAAGTATAGAATATATTATTTGACCAACTGTATACATATTTACTTTTCTTCATTCGTAATGTTTTCATTAATACTCGTTGTTATACTGCTTCCCAGTACTTGAGCTTCTTTTAAAGGCTTCAAACCTATAGCAATTCTAACTTTATCATAAGTTTCTTCATCTAACTTGTCTTTTAATTCTAATGAATTATAATATGAATGCACAATTATTTCTTTTTCTAATTCATTATCTTCTTCTGATATATCCCTAGCTTCACAAATAAATAAGACGCCCGGCATATTATGATCTTTAGGCACATTTATAAAAGGTAAACCACTTGTAATAGACTTGCTCTCATCACTCTTCGAATAATCTTCATAAAATATTTCAGGCTTCCAGTTTTTATTCATATTAATTCTCTATCCTTTTATATGTATTTTAACAAAAATTTTGAATTGTTAACTATTTAAGGCGCTTTCTTTAAACTAATTTTTGATTCTAATCGAGTAATTACTTCTTCACGCTCGCTATCTATTTTGCCTATACCCGACTTGTTTATAATATCAAAAGCTTTGACATCGTCTGCACTCAACACATTTTGTCCTTTAAGACTTTTAAATAATGCGCCGTCTTTATAAGCGCTGTAATTGAATTCTGGGTGATCGTCAGACCTACCTAGAGTTTCTAATGAAGATTTTAAAAACTCATATTTATCGCCTTCATTACTTTTAATCTGATTTTTTATTAATTTCGCAACAGTATTATCAAAGCTTATAGTACTTTTAAAACTGCTTGGAAATGCTGCTACATAACTAGATTCAACATCACTAGTAACTGTGCCTGCTATAATGTTTAAATCTTTGGTGTCATCTTTAAGTGCCTCTTTTGCAATGTCTACCCAAGTTTTCTTTATCAGGAAAGCGACATAACAAGACTGGACGTGGAATGTCATAGCTTTTTTGTTTTCTAGAATTTTCATTAGAGCGTCAAACTTCTTAGAATTTTCTTTTGCACCTGAATCTAATTCTATTAACAGCTTCAGAAGTGTTGCTTCATGTTCAATATAATAAAGTGCAGCCATTACAAAAGAAAGATGTGTAAGGTTGGCTTTTGAAAAAACAGCTTCTAATAAAATTTTAGAAGAAACATTTAATGTTCTAATTAGAACTTCATTTTTTTTGTTTACATTATTATCTGCATATGTCCGCAAGTCCTTACGAATTTCCGTTAAATTAATGCTAGCATTTTTTACTTTATTTATTTCTTCAATAGGCTTTAATAAGCAATTATCCTTGTCAACTATTTTAAAAATTGGTGCTAAACATTTCTTTATACCATCAAAGTGTAAGCCAAAAGCTGTAGCGTCTTCTAATTTATTTAAAATTTCGTATGCTGATTTGCCGTAATGACTTTCTATGTTTGCTCTAATTCTTGGCTTCAGCTTTTCATAGAGTGGTCCAGACACCTTAGAATCTTTATCTGGGTCTTTCCCAGTGATAACGTATGTTACAAAGAAAGATATCTTCTCTATTACTTTAATATATCCGTCTAAACTTCCAGCAGACAATTTGGGAATACTTCTGTTTTTTGCAAATTTATTTTGTAACATGTTAGAAACAGCTAACGCAGGTGTACCTACAAACAGTAAAGTATTTATTTCTGCTTCTGATATATTGGCTGCTTGCATCATAGTTCTAAAATCATTATCATAATCTTTACAAACTCTTTCAATATCATCTTCTAATTCTTTAAGATTATTTCCGACATTTTTAAGCCATCCTTTGAAAGAAACTTTATTACCTTTTAATTTTTCTCCAATCATATATGTAATTGGGCTAAACATTGTTTTAAAGGTAAATTTAGTAATCTTACCTGCAGTATTTGCTATGTTTTTAACAGCAGAAAATGTAGGTTTTGCAACATCAGTAAAGGCTTTAAAATCGCCCGTTACTTCGTTAATGTCAGTTGGTTGAATTGTTATTTTTTCATTTTTTATCTTGAGTGACTTCATAATGTCTATCTTTCTCATATAAAGTTATGTTTCTTTTATATATATTTTGACACTTTTTAATTAGCTTTTTTTCAAATTCATTTAGCGTATGCTTTTTTGTTTTTGGGTGTCTAGTAGAAAAGTTTTTTCTAATGTTAGGATTTAAATAAGTAATTAAAAATTTTTTTATTTTAAGCCAGTTATCTTCTTTGTAATATTCAAATAACTCACCAATTAGTTCCAACACTTTTTCTTCATCATTCATAAATTATATCTTAATAGGTAATAGTAAATATGGGTTATGTTCTTTATAAGAGGTTTCTTCTGTTAATATGTTGTTAAAATCAATTTGTTTTAAATCTTTAATTTTGTAATTTAGTTTTGTTTTATCATCATAATAGTAAACGTAATCTTTTATTATTTTATTTTCAATCAAGAAACTGTAAAATTCTAGAGAGATCAGATGTTTTACAATACTACCCGTTACTATGTCTTTTTCTTTTTCTAGTATTTTTTTGCTTTCTATAATTTCTTTATTTCTTTTGTGACTTAAACTGTAATTAAACTTTAAATTATTTTTTATATGTTCTTGTAAATTTATGTTTAGATTTCTATTATCTAATTGAAAATTATATGACTTACTATTTAAGTGACTTATAAAATCAGAATATAAATGGCTGTAAGATTTAATGATATAGCTATCAGCAGATTTAATGATATTGAAGAAGTTATTTATATTGAATTTAAATTCTTTTGAATTGTCTAATAAAACTGATTTATTATTGTTACTGTTATATACACCTTTTCTTTTGTTTGTTGCAACAAACGTATGTAATCCTATGTTATAATATTCATTTGATCTTAAACAGAAAACAACAGCGATAAATTTACTTTGGTTTTTTTTAATATTGTAATAGTCACCTAAGTCATCGCAACTTAATTTTTCCAAAAGATTACATAATATCTTTAAATATTCAGGTTTATTTCTAAAGTGTAACGAAGCATTATCTATATCAATGCCAGACAAATCTCTATCTAGACTAGTTCCAAGATCAATGACAAATCTATTTTTTTCACGTGACCACCGAACAGGCAGTAAATAGCCATCAGGATAATGAAACAATCTTTCTCTTTTGCAATTAGCTAGTATGTTTTTTATAAAAATCAATAACTTACTAACATCTGTACAAACTTTGTTGTTGTAGATGTATTTAAACTCTATTAACTTAGCCATTACTTTTTACTATTTTAAGTATTTCCCTTTTTTCTTGGACTCCTTCACCAATAGTAATAGGTGTATTAATTCCATTTTCTGCTTCTTCTTTTGAATTCTTCATTTTAAGATCAGCTTTTTTCTTATCTTTTGACAATGCACCAGGATTTCCAATGTCTATTGACATGCTTTTAGGAGTATTAGCTGCCTTTCCTGATATGTCCATAAGCGTTATTTGATTTAAACCTTTAATGAAAACAAGTAAAGCTTTTTGCTCATTAGGCGTCAATTTTTCATGATAAGCTTTCATTTCTTCTTTTATGTCTTCGTTTGAAAGAGACTTGCCTGACTTAAATAAGTTTAAAGCGTCTTCAATTTTTTCATAACTAGAAGCATCTTCAAGATTAACAACTTTTTGCAAGTCTTCTTCTTCATCACTATCGTTTTGATCTGACTCATTTTCGTCAGATTCTTTGTTATCATTGTCAGCACTTACATTTTTTTCTTCATCTTCGTCAACATTATCTTGAATAACATCTTCAGCACGAAGGCCATCTTCTCGCATATCTCTTACATCTTTGAGCGTTTCGTTTTTTTGATCATCCCAACTAGTCTCAGTAAGAAGAGCATCTAATTTTTTAAGTATATCATTATGCATTATTTTTGACCCCAAACAATTCTATTTTGCCATCTCTCATTGTACTGAACATTGCGAAGTCTTCTTCTTTCATCTTCTTCTTTTATACTCTGATCTATTTGATGACGCTCTTTATTTTCTACCTGTCTTTTGTTTAAGTCTGTTACAAACTTGTCAAATTCAAATTCCATTATCTTTTCTCCGTACTTTTATCTTTAATAAATAACTATTATTTTCGTTATAAATAATCTTGTAGGTTAACAAATAGTTTTCTAAAGCAAATGATTTTACTTCTATTCCTTCTATATTAAGTGTTATTGTTTTAAATGTCTCCAGAATAACGCTGTTTAAACATTTTCCATCTATCTGAGTATATATAGTAAACTTGTCATCTGATTTCTTGTAAGATAAAACAGGATAACAACAAGTATCAGAAAATGAAATAGTTAGAGGATTATTTTTTGTCACAATGTCTTTGTCAAGATTTACAATGCCTTTGATACTTTCACTCATAAAAATATTGTTTTTGTTTTTTTCTAGCTCAGTATCTAATTTATTCTTTGTCTGCATAATAATACATTACATCTTTTTTAATTTTATCAATATCCTTAGAAGCTTCTAACTCTATTTCAGAAACTTGCCCAGACAAAGAATGTAATATAACTCCAACAGTATTTTTTCTAAATCTGATTTCAATTTCAGCAGATGTCTCCCTGTTATATTTTATTAATTGAACAACAAATTGTTCTAGATGTTTTGTTTTTTCAAATTTATAAACTTTCTTTAGATTGTTGTCAACACTTTCCCACGTATCTTTTTTGACATTTTTTATAGGCTTAAAGGCATCTTCTACCTCAAACTTATTTGTATTCTCATTTAAGTAATTTGACATAATATTCTGTAAATACATTTTATATCCTTATTGGAAACTCTTTCCACCGGGGCTACTTGCACCTTTTGAATTCAAATCAACAGGGTCGAAGCCAAAATCATCTAAATAATCAGCTAAGTCTGTTCCTTTTGCTAGTAAACTTCCAAATTTCTTTTTATAATCAGCTAAAGCTTTTTTGGTGTCTTTACCTATTTCTTCAATAACATCAGTTATCATAGGATCTGTTTCTGACCTTTTGTAGAAATCACTCAAACTCATTCCTAAAATAATTGCCTGGTCAAGCTTTGCCTCTGGATAACTTAATACCCAAGAGATAATTTCGTTTGAAGTCGCGCTTGATAACTTTTTAAGCTTAAAATACTCTTCGCCAATAATACCTGTGTTACTAAACATATCATCTAACAACATATTAACGTCGTCTACTCCAAACATAGGACTGTTTACACCTTGAATGTTTGAACTATGCTTGGCTTTGTACTTATTAACTGCTGAAGCAAAGTCTCCTCTTGGATCAGATTTCCCTAAAAAGAATTGTCTTTGTTGCTCTCTACTGCCGCCTACTATAGGCACGCCAGTTCCAG
>Ga0233439_10005447_pt1 | contig 11808 bp, 10 predicted proteins | sample SI_123_September_6_FD_182713 | JGI IMG/M metagenome (GOLD analysis project Ga0233439, IMG submission 182713) | Seawater microbial communities from Saanich Inlet, British Columbia, Canada - SI_123_September2016_100_MG | ecosystem: Environmental > Aquatic > Marine > Inlet | place: Canada: British... | reverse complement strand
CAGGTCGCAGCGCGCGCAAAACCGCGCCATGAATTTGAGCTCGCGCTCGCGTCCCTTGAAACGGCTCAGTTTTCGGATATTGAACGAAGCAAGGACAACGGATTCCTCGCGCCCGCCATCCGGCATTCCGTAGGCGGCCGGATCTTTCGCCAATTTTTTTTCGATGTCGTCCCATTGATCCTGGGAAAATCGTCCCGCCATGTCACCCTCCTTGTCTCGCAACTGATTAGCATCGCTTGTTATTCACCTATGCTAGGAGTTTGGTAATATTTTTTCAACTATATGTTTAATATTTTAAGGGAGACAAACACAAAGGGTCAGGACTTGAAATCTACGGCGCACAGACTATTTAAGTATCAGCGCATGCGAGCGCTCGTGCTCTTGGAAAATGTGAATATGAATTTTTTATCCCGCGCCTGGCCGCAGCCAGTAGTCGTGGCAATTCGTGGTGCGCGGCGCGACGCAATCCGGTTGGGAAAGGCAAAAACCGTAACAAACCGTCATAAACCGTCACAAGCGTAAGGGGGGTGCGAAAGTATGTCGCAGCCTTGTGCCTATATTTGGGACGGCGTACCAGGGGTGGTGAGTTGGTCGGGCGGCGACCGATTACAGACAGGTGCTATTTAGGGCGCATTATTGACCTCGCGCAAGCAGCCTAAATCGGTTCCGGGCTGAGCTGCCCCTGGGGCTTTTCCCCATTCAGCACCCGTGCAACATTGGCAAGCACGTCTTCGCTTTCGCGGATCATAAATTCCGGGCGGCCGCCGGATATATGTGGCGTCCAGACAATAGTGTCGAGATCAAGAAGCGGGCAGTCTGCCGGTACCGGCTCGTACCGGTAGACATCAAGCGCCGCGCCGGCCAGATGGCCGCGCTTCAGATTGTCATACAGCGCCGCCTCATCGAGGATACCGCCGCGCGAGGTATTGATGATGTAGGCACCTGGTTTCATTTGGCCAAGAAACTCCGCGTCGATGTATTTTTCGGTCTCCGGCGAATAGGGGATATGAACGGTGACGAAGTCACATCGCTCCAACAATTCTTCGCGCGGCACATAGATAACACCGCCGAGATTTTCTTCTTCGGCCGGGGTAAGGCGGTTTCGCTTGTGATAGAAGACCGGCATTCCCATCGCGCGCAGACGCTGGGCCGCAAGACCGGCGTTTTCGCCCATCCCAATGAACCCGATGGCATGCTCGGCAATGACTCGAATATCGCGAATCCCGGCCCAATTGAATTTGTTGCGCGGTGGATCAGTTGCAAATGTCGCGGGAAGGGCTGGATCCCGCCTCGCCAGCACCTGATTGTGTGCGGTGATGAGATTGCGGGCGAGCGCCATCACCAAGGCGACAATATTGTCGGCGGAAGACAGGCTCGAGAAGCGTTGCAGGTTCGCGACCGAAAGTCCGAGACGCCGGGCGGCGTCCAAATCAATATGACGCGCGACTGTGCCAAATTGCTGGATATGTTTGGCGCGCTCGGCGCACGCCTCCAGACGGGCCGCCGGCATCGGCGTTGTCTCGAGGATGATGACATCGGAATGCGGCAGGGCCGCGTCAAACTCGGCCTCATTTTGCGCCGTGGTGACCTGAATATTTTCTGGCAGGCCGAGGCGGCCAGCGAGCGAAGTCAGCCGATCAGCATGTTCGCCAAAGTCGGGCCCGAAGAAATAGGTCAATGCCTTCTCAGCGCCGGGTGTCAGACGCCGGAGCAAGGCCATCTCCATCAGCCGAAACAAGGTATCGTCTTCGGCGAAGACGACGTTGAGATTGTCTGGCATGGTCATTCAGTCACTCCCGGCGAGTTCGGCCATCACCTATATCCGTAATCATACTCCATCCCGCACCGCATTGGCGCCCGCGAGGCGACCAGAGGTAAACGCCCATCCAAGGTGATGGCCGTGCCCTTCGAGAAGAACGCCGCCCTGACCGGCGGAGCCGGCCGCATAGAGGCCGGGGATCGGCCCTCCGTCCCGGTGCAGGACGCGCAGATTTTCATCGACCTTGAGGCCACCTTCACTGAATACGATCCAGGATTGGACCGGGCCGAGGGCATAGAACGGCGGTTTCATCATGGCGGCGCGGTCGTCGCCCGCTGTGCGGGATGCATGGAACGCATCGACGGAACCCGCTAGCGCGTTCGAAGGGACGCCGATAGATTCTGCCAGCGCCTCCACGTTCGCGGCTTTGTGGACAACGTCCGGGCGCGTCTTTTCGTAGTCTGTCAGATCGGCATATCCGACGCCCGGCGCGGTTGAAATGAAATTGGGGTAGCTGCGAAACTGATCGGCAACTTCGGCCCCAAAGATGATCCAGGCAACTTTGCCTTCCTGGCTGCCAATATGATCTTACGGCCGGTCCCGTTCGTCGCAAAAGCGATCACCGCTGGAATTGACGAGGATCGCGCCTTTGTCGAACAGCGAATGGGAAGGCGCCAGAAAGGTGGTCACAAAACCTAGCAAAAACGGCCGCATGACGGCACCCGGCAGAATCTTCATGGCCAGCAGAATGAGCTTAGCCAGGCCCCTCCAAGTCGGTAGCTTTGAGATGATACTCAGGCGCGGCGGCGCCAGAAAGCGAATCTCGGGCCCCCACGCAAGATCGCCATTGATGACTTCACCGCCAACCGCCTCGCCCATCCTTTGGCCGTCACCAGTACTGAGCGGATTGACGCCGGCGATGTCGAGTAACGGACCGGTCATGTATTTGGATTTGTAGGCATGATCGGCAGCGCTAAAATCGCCCGACGCCAGGATGACGGCACGGCGCACCATGATGCGTTCGCCGCCCGCCAGTTCAACACCCGTAACCCTGCCGTCCTCAGTAATCAGCCTTTGGGCATTGGCGCCAGTTCGCATGACGGCGTGCTTGTTCCTAGCGGCTTTTTCGAGCTGCCGGATGAAGCCTTTGGAATGGGGAATGATGGCATGCATGCGCGGGACGCGGTGCGGCGGCTCGGGCAAGGGTCCGGTAAAGACGATGCCCAGCTTTTCAAGGATATCGACGGTCTCACAGGCATTGTCGACCAGCAGACGGCGCAGTTTCAGATTGTCTCGCTCCGCCCGGGATCCAGCAATCTTCGCCATATCCTCGAAGTGGGCATCCGCATTGTCGGTGATGTCCGCTTCCCGTTGCAGCCGCGTACCCGTCGCCGTAAGCGTTCCCACCGATAGCGCGGTCGTCCCGCCAAGCTCGGCGCCCTTTTCCAGTACAATAACCGATGCGCCGTTCATGGCGGCTGCATAGGCGGCCATCAGCCCGGCCCCGCCGCCGCCAACCACGACAATATCGTATTCGCGCGCCTCTTCCGTCATTGGCGGCTCAAATGTTCATTTCAGAGAATGCGGCTTCCGCCTCGATCACCCCGCGGCGCCCGACGGGGGCACCGCAATAGGCGATGTTTTGCAAAATGATTTCTTTGATATCATCCTTGCCGAGACCATTGTTGAAGCCGGCTTTGACGTGCAGGCGAAACTCTTCCCAGCGCCCGAGCGCCATCATAACCGACAGCACCATGCACGAGCGGGTCTTGAGATCGAGGCCGGGCCGGTTCCAGATTGAGCCCCAGACTTCTCTCAGCATGTAATCCTGTATCTCACCGTTAAAATCGTTTCGAGAAGCACGCGCTGCCTCGGCACTTGCTTCACCGAGCACTTTTGTCCGCATCTCCAATCCCGCTGCTTGGCGTTCTTCATCGGTCATCGGCGCCTCTCCTTTACTTGGCTTTAAGAACGACGGTCCCCAAATCCTGATCAGCATCGGTTACAACATCCGCATTGAAATCTTCGTAGCCATCCATTCTGATCTCGACCCGGTATTTCCTGCCCTGCTTCAAACCCATTAACCAGAAATCGCCGAAGGCATCTGAAAGGACGCCGACCGATCCATCCCCAGCCAGATCAACCGCCGTGACCGATACGCCCTCGATCACCTCGTCGCCGTCGATCACCTGACCGGCGATCCACGGTTTTGGCAGGCCGTTCCAATAGACCCTCGGCTCGGCGCCGGCTTCAGCAAGGTAGGTTTCAAGCTGGCTGGTGTCTTTCACCTCGCCAAAGGTGATGGCCTCGTGGGGACAGACATCGACGCATCTTGGCTCCAGGCCCTCATCAACCCGGTGGGCGCAGCCGGTGCATTTCTGCGCAATGCCAAGATCGTCATTCATGAATATGACGCCGTAGGGGCAAGCATCCAGGCAGAGATCACAACCGGTGCACGGAACCGGGTCAATCCAGACCAGCCCATCATCCCGGGTCTTAATGGCCGCTTCCGGGCAAACCGTGATGCAGGGTGCGTTTTCGCAGTTCTGGCAGTGAACCGGCAGATAGCTCATGCGCACCCTAGGTATCCGGCCCCGTTCCAGTGGCCGGATATTCATCCAGAACTGTCCCGTGTCCGGTTGCGGTTTGCTCCAAGGCTCGTAAGAGCTGCCCACATGCTCGTCCTTGCATGCAATGCTGCACAACATACAGCCGGTGCATTTATCCACGTCGATCAGGAATGTCTTGTTATCCATTTTATTATCCATGGGACACCGTCGCCCCTTCGCCGACACCCGTGCTCGCCACGATTTCCGCCGGGTCCACCTTGACGATTTCAGCTAAGTATCCGCTGACATTCATTTCCGGTACTTTGATCTCCTCTCCCTCGCCGTATTTTTCTTTGGGGCTCGGGGCGATCAAGTTGATGCAGCCGCCCCGGTCGACCAGCCGGTTATGGAGGGTTGCCAGGTCCATCTTGGCGCCATGATCGACCGACACTGCACCGGCAATAATGCGTTCCGTCACCACCGCGCCGCAGAGCACGCTGCCACGATCATTGTGCACCATGACGATATCGCCGCCTTTGATCCCCCTGGCGGCGGCATCGGCAGGGTTGATCCAGCAGGGCTCGTAGAGATATCCATCCGGCCCCCGGACCTTGGCAATCTCCCTGATCCAATCCACATCGTCGCCTTGGACGTGGAACCGGAAGCGCGAATGATTGGACATGACGCTCAAGGGGTATTCCTCTGACTTGGGCCCGCCCTGCTGTTCGGCGTGGGTCATCCATTTGGCCAATGGCGGGCGCTCGGTATTATCGGGATCGCGCTCGGCAATCATCGAGGACACAAACTCGATCTTCCCCGATGGCGTATCCAGCCCGCCGCCTGATTTCCAGAACCAGTGCATACCGCCGTCTTTTTCTCCGTAGCCATGCTCTTTTTTGATATCCACCCATTCTTCCCATGTCGGGCAATCATAGACGAAGTATTTTCGCTTCTTGAATTCTTCCCAATCGATCCCATGCTTGGTTGCCGCCAGGGTTTTTTCATAAGCCGCTTGCAGCCATTCCTCGACCGGGGGAAACGCTTCATCCAATCCCAGCCGCTGGCCGATCATCCTGTGGATTTCAAAATCGCTTTTGGATTCGCCTACCGGCTCGACCGCCTGGTCCTGATAGAACATGGCCAGGATATCGCTGCGCTGCACCGTGATCAGATCTTCGTGCTCGTAACTGGTCTGGGCCGGCAGGATTAAATCAGAATAGGGAATATCATTTTCGAGCCAGGGGTGAACGCCAACGACGAATTCTATTTTTGGGTTTTGCAGCGCCTCCAGCCAATCCCAGCCATGGCCCCAGCTTCCCGGCTGACTGCCGTTTTCGTTCCATACCATGCGAATGCCGGGATGATCGCTGTCGGGCGGGAAATGGTATTGCTCAAACTGGTCCTCGGTCTTGGCCAAGGCTGCGGTGGTGCCGCGCCATTCGACGGATGAGCATTGGATCGCCTCGGCAGCCAGGGTCCGAGGGACGAATATGGGCGAGATTGGACCTTTTCCGATGGCGTATTCAATCATCGGATTCATGGCGACGCCTTTGAAATCCACGTCCGGATAGCGCGGCACCTGGGCAAGGTCTTTTTTGTAGAACGACGGCGCCCCGGTTCGAAGAAACTGGCGACCAGGACGGCCTATGCCCTGCATGGCCAGCACATAGGCTTCCAGCCGCGTCGCCAGGTGCGACAAGGTGCCGCGAACCTTGGCCCCGCCAAAATAGACCGATAGCGAGGTCTTCTTGGCTGCCCATTCGCGGGCCAGTGCGCGGATGGTGTGCGCCGGCACGCCGGTAATTTCCGCAGCCCAGGCCGGCGTTTTCTCCACGCCGTCATCTTTGCCCAGCACATGGCTTTTGAATTCATCGAAGCCAGTTGTGTGCGATGCGATATAGTCCTTGTCGTAGGTTCCCTCGGCAATCCAGGTATGGGCGACGCCGAAATAAAGTGCCGCGTCCGTATTCGGCTTTAGGGGTATCCATTTGTCCGCGTGCACTGCGGCGGCATAGTTGAGGTCCGGCGAAATGGCGATGATCTTGATGCCGGCCCGCTTCAGCCATTTCGGCATCTCCAAGGCCGACGATCCCGACATGCCAAGCCCGGTTGCCTCTGGATCGTTGCCCGAGAAAATTACCATTTCGGCGCTCTCAAGCACGTCGTCCCAGACTGCGTCCTGGTAGGGCTCGCCCAAGGTGTGATCAAACCCCCAGACATGCTTGGCGCCCCAGTAATAGCCTTCCCAGCTATCCGGGTTGCGCACCTGCTGGGTCCACCATCCCCATCCAAGATGTTCGCGGATCATATCGAACAGATAGTGCCCCCAGAAATGCAGGGACTGCATGTAACCGCTATGGCCGTGCCCGTCGGCCTGAACCAGAACAGGTTCCATCGAGCCGTATTTCTCATGAATTTGCTTTATCTGACCGGTAACAATATCGAGCGCCTGGTCCCAGCTGATCCGGGAATAGCCGCTCTTGCCCCGATTCTCCGGGTTCGGGTTGTCCGGCGACCAGTCGTTCCGAAGCAACGGATATTTGACCCGCGTTCCGGCATCAAGGCGCCGTTTGGCCGCGAACGCCAGGGGCATCTGCACTTCTTTGCGTGGCCGCGTGAAGCTGCCCCGGGAGGTTTTAATCTCATAGAGCCGGACGTCATCGGGAATATAGAAGGGCAGCGAGCGGACGATCTCGCCGTCCTCCACATGACACTCCAGGGGAAAGTTTGACCGCGCCAAGCCGCTCGCCGGGTGGGCAACATAGACAACCTTATGCTTTTCGTCAGACATTCATCTCTCCAAGATTTAGCGGGATACCGGTATCAAAGGTCGGTCAGAACCCCATCATCGATGGCGCGGCGAACGCGCGCCGATTCCGATTTTTTATCGACACGCGGCGCGCGCGTCTTGGCGTAGGTATGTTTTTCCGTCAGGCGGCCATCTTCAAAGTGCAGGATATCGAGCCCGCGCCAGCCGCCGGCGCGGGTCTCTTCCTCGAAGGTCAGCAGCCAGCTGATCAGCGCCTTGCCGCTTCCCTGCCCCGGCCTGGCATCGACAAACATATCTTCGGTGTGAAACCGCATGCGCCCAAAATCACCCCGGAACTGGGGGATGAAGGCTTCGCGGATAGCCGCTTGGCCTTGATGCCGACCGCCATGGAACTCGTCATAAATTGCGTCATCGGCGAAATAGGACATTACCTCGTCGATATCTTCCCGGTTGAACGCTTCGGTGAAATCGATCACCAGCTTTTCCAGCGCCGCGCGGTTGGTCGTATCATCCCCCATTCATAACCTCATCCCTTGGCGGGTTCGCCGTCCCCCACATAGGTAAGTTGATCCCGGATTTTCAGTTCCAGCAAGATATTTTCCTCTTCCGATTCATCGCACAACATGGAGCGGTGGGAAATACCCTTGGGGATCAGGATCATTTCGCCGGCGTGCAAGGTTTCCGTTCCCATCTCGGTTTCCCAGCGCAAGGCGCCACGGACACAAAAGATAACTTCGTTGTAATCCACATTGCGGTGCCAAAAGCCCATATCTTCGAGGCTGCGTTTGGATAGATCGATCTTGACGCCGTCCGCATCGAACATGCGCAGCGGCGCCCCATCCGCCTTGTTGTAGTTTTCCGGGCGGAACTTGGGATCAAAAAAATCCACCTTTTTGAACATGTCCTGGCCGCTGGTAACGCCCAGATTTTCGACGGGCGGTGCGGATTGTTCCAAGGTCACGTTGGTGCCGTGGATGGTGATAACCTCGCGGTATGGTTTGCTAGGCATTTTCGGGGTAGCTCCTCTCATAAAATTTGTGCCCGTCATTTATGGCATAAACGGGGATCGCTGGAATTGACGCGGGTTATGTTTGACGGACCATGTTCCGTCCGCAATATTCCCAACTGATTTCAGCGTAAATTCAGCGGCTTAGAATGGATCGAGGAGCGGCCAGAGTGGCGGAAACAGGCGATATACACGCTCAGCGGAGGGCGACGGCATTCGGCGATCTGCGCGGCTGGATTGATGCGCTAAAGCGCGAGAGCGAGTTGCGCGAGATCGATGCCGAAGTGGATTGGGATGTAGAGATCGGCTCGATCATCCGCATGACCCAGGGGACCGGCGCCAGCCCGGCTTTCTTATTCAACAATATCAAGGACTATAACGAACCGGGCGCGCTGTCGTCGCAGATATTCACCGGCGGCCAGGGCAGCTATTCGCGCCTGGCTATGATGTTCGGTTTGCCGGCCGACACCCATCCAAGGGAAATGGTTAAAATCTGCCGCACCATCTTTAACGAGCGGGTAGAGCCGGTTGTGGTCAAGGATGGCCCGGTGAAGGAAAACATCCTCACTGGCGATGATATCGATCTTTTGAAATTTCCGGTACCCAAGTGGAATAGGCTGGATGGCGGGCGCTATATCCTGACCTATGCGGGCTGCGTCACCAAGGATCCGGACACCGGGGTCCACAATGTGGGCATCTATCGGGGCATGGTCTCGGAGCGGGACAAAATTCCCGTCCTTCTTTGGCGCGCCCAGCATTGGGGCGAACATTACAGCAAGAACGCCGAACGCGGCTCCGAAATGCCGGTTGCCTATGTCATCGGCTGGGAGCCGTCTTTGGGCTTCACCGGCGGCGCGCCTATCCAGCGCGGTGTTTCCGAATACGATATTATGGGCGCTATTCGCGGCGCACCGGTGGAACTGATCGAATGCGAAACCGTTCCCCTGATGGTGCCGGCGTCCGCCGAGATTGTCATCGAAGGTTATATCTCCTCCGATCCGGATACTTTCACCGATGAAGGCCCCTATGCGGAGTTCACCGGATTTTACGCTCCCGGCGGGACTAAGAAACACACCACGCGGGTGACCTGTATCACGCACCGCAACAAGCCCATATTTCGCGGCGCCATCGAAGGCACGCTGCCCGGCAGCTTTACCGAGAACGCGGTAATGAGTTCCGTGCAGCGGACGGCGACTGCCTGGAACGCGTTGGAATCGGCCGGCGTTCCGGGTATCACGGATGTCTGGGGCGCGCCGATCCATGCCGGGGTTAACCTCACGGTGCAGATACACCAGACCTACCGCAACCAAGCCAAGCAGGTGGCCGCTGCCCTCTGGGGCGATTCCGCATCGCACGTGCGCTACAAGCATGTCACGGTGGTCGATGAGGATATCGATATTCACGATTACGCGGCCATCGATTGGGCGGTTGCCTTTCGCGTCAATGCCGGCGAAGACGATGTTATCATCTATCCCGCCAACTGGGGCGCCGGGCTCGATCCTTCGACGCGCAAGCGCGATGCCAATGTGCACCAATTCGGGACCGGCAAATGGAACCGGGTTTTGACCGACGCGACCATCAATCTGGATTACGAGCCGGGCGACGACGGCAATCGCTATCCGCCATCGGTGCGCCTCTCGGAAGAAGACAGCGCCGCCGTCTTGGCGCGCTTTAAGGAATTGGGCCTCGGCGATTAGCCGGGCACGGAAATATTTAGGAATCAACTCAGGAGTAGAAAACGTGGATAGTACGACCGAAATTTCAAACCGACTGGTGCCGAGGGCATTCGGCGATTTGCGCGGCTGGATTGATGCCCTCAGGATCGAAGGCGAGTTGCACGAAATCGAGGCCGAGGTAGACTGGGACTGTGAGCTGGGCACCATCGCGCGCCGCGCTTTTGGCAACGGCGACGGACCGGCGCTTTTGTTTGACAATATCGAAGGTTATGGCCCAGACGACGATGTCTGGTGCCGCAAGGTCTTTACCGGCGGCATGTCAAATTACTCCCGCGTGGCCATGACGCTGGGCCTGCCAAAAGATGCGCCGGTCCGCGATATGGTTCAGGCGGTCCGCCATTATCTGAACCAGCAGGTTGCTCCGGTGGAAGTGGAGACCGGCAAGGTCAAAGAAAACATCCACCTGGGCGACGATATCGATCTCTATAAAATCCCGGTTCCGCGCTGGCACCGGGAAGACGGCGGGCGCTATATCAATACCTATCAGGCGACGATAACCATGGACCCCGATACCGGCGTCCATAATGTCGGCCTTTACCGGGGCATGCTGGGCGAGAAGAAAAACACGCTTCCGGTGCTTCTGTGGCGGGCACAGCATTGGGGCATACATTTCGAAAAATGGCGCCAGAAGGGCATGAAAATGCCGGTCGCTCATGTCTATGGATGGGAGCCGTCCATGAGTTTTTGCGCATCTGCGCCGGTTCCGACAGGCGTCTGCGAATATGATGTGATGGGCGCCATGCGCGGCGAGCCGGTGCCGCTGGTCAAATGCGAGACCAACGATCTTTGGGTTCCCGCCGACGCCGAAATGGTGATCGAGGGCTTTATCGACGACGATCCGACCACCTTCGAAATGGAGGGCCCGTTCGGCGAGTACACAGGCTATTTCGGCGGTGATCAGGGACCGAAGCATGTTACCCAAGTGACTTGCGTCACCCACCGGGACGACCCGATCCACCGGGGTACATTGGAAGGCACATTGCCGAAGATGCTCAACGAAAATTCGGTAACGAGCTCGGTGCAGCGCGCCGGCATCGCCTGGAACGTGTTGGAGCGTGCCGGCGTGCCGGGCATTACCGACGTGCATTGCCCGGCGGCCAACAACGGCACCACGCTGATGATCCAGATACACCAGACCTATCGCGGCCAAGCCAAACAGGCGGCGGCGGCAATCTGGGGCTCCAACTCGGCGCATTTGCGCTACAAAAACATCTGGGTGGTGGATGAAGATATCGACATCCACGATTACGGCGCCCTCGATTGGGCTTTGGCCTACCGCGTTAACGCCGCCGAGGATGACATTATCTTCTTTCCGTCTACATTCGGCTCGCTCCTTGATCCGTCGACGCGGCTCGCCGACCGGGACCCGATGCTCTACGGCACCGGCAAATGGACCCGTATGCTGATCGACGCCACGGTCAATCTGGATTTCGATCCCGAAGAGCAATATGGCGGCAACCGCTATCCTTCGATGGTCATCCCCCATGACCAGGACCAGGAAAAGGTCGATCGCCGCTGGGAAGAATACGGCTTCAAGCCGGACAAGTAAGGCCCATTGAGGAACCCAGCCATGCAAGAATCGGAACTGGCTTATCCTTTCCAATCGATCCGCGCCGTGCTCAACGAGAATTTGGGCCGGTTTCCAGACAAGACCGCGCTTTATGATCTGGATCAGGATAAATCGGCGAGCTATGCCCAGCTGCACGAGGTCGCCAATCGCACCGCGAGATATTTGCAGAAGCTTGGCATAGAAAAGGGTGACCGCGTCGCCCTGCTCGCCGATGAAAATTTGGAAAAACTGCTGATCTGGATGGGCATCTGGCGCCTTGGCGCGGTGGTCTGCCCGCTGAATATCGAGATCAACGCCGGCCATATCTGCGAACTTTTGCAGACTATCGAGCCCAAGTTGACCTTGTGGCACTCAGACATCGATGGCCCGGCGATGACCGAAGGCGTCGGCGGCATCGTTATGCGTTTCGACGGCTGGG
>Ga0233439_10005446_pt1 | contig 11808 bp, 31 predicted proteins | sample SI_123_September_6_FD_182713 | JGI IMG/M metagenome (GOLD analysis project Ga0233439, IMG submission 182713) | Seawater microbial communities from Saanich Inlet, British Columbia, Canada - SI_123_September2016_100_MG | ecosystem: Environmental > Aquatic > Marine > Inlet | place: Canada: British... | reverse complement strand
AAGACACCTGCATGGCGTTATGTTCAACATAGGATGAAGAAATGAAGATAGAACTACAGATTAGTTTATTCGTAGTTTTAATGCTAGTCTTAATCTTAAACTATGGTTAAAGACCCGAGGATGAAAGTATGAATAAATGTTCAATAACAGCGTTTTTAATAGGCATTACGATAACTGTATCAGCTTTTGGGTTTTTTGGACAGATGTTTCAGATGCCAAGTAAAGGGTTTCAGATGGGTTCACAGATGATGTTTCCTACACCAGAGCCTAAATGTAATTGTAAATGTAATTAGGGGCTACTTACGGTAGCAAATCGCGCGTCTTTTCATATTAACGAGGTTAAAACTTTGAGGAGATCGTACCCCGAACATTCCTACGATTAAATGCTTCTGTTACCAAATATCACCATCTTCACCAGTAGGAACAGCCTCTTCTGTAGACTTCTGAACCTCTTTAGGCTTACCAATAGACAATGATATAAACTTCTTACCGTTCTGTGAAACCTTCGACCAAGCGTTAAGCCAATGATCCACTCCGTTGATGTTAATTGTACCACTCAAGTCAGGATGTTTTTCAGTTTTCTTTCTGTCGTTCTTAAATAATACACCTCTGTTACTGTCATCATAATCACTCATGTTTTTATCTCCGTTATATAATATTTAATAATAGATTTTCCACGATAGTCTTCCAGATCTACACCCTTCAACTCAGGTATCTTGGCATAAGATATGCGACCCTTACCTTCTGATCGTTTAAATCTAACTCCGCCTCCAGTACAAGAACTACCATCTGATAGGTCTATTAACTGTTTACGGATTTCCTTTTCTCTCGTAGTGAGAGTATCAAGTTGAGAGTGAATACCACGCCATTCTTCTGCTAGGGTAATCCACTCATCATCTTTTCTTGTTTTAAAATCTTTCTCACCTGCTGGTGGTGCGCCATCATACGAGTAGTATTTTTTCCACGCAGTAAAGATTTCTTTTTGTTTATCTAAATCAGGCTTAATCTTTTGCATCACAGCAGAATTATTATGGATGTCATATACCCAGAAGATTAATTGTTTCGCTCCTGTTACTAGCATCTGCTGTTGAGTTTGATAGTCGTATTGATCTGGAAGGTCTTTGCCTGAAGTCATGATTTCCCATAACTTAGAGTCTTCACCTTTCATAGGTATCTTAATCTCTGCTACGATTTTCTTCTCACCATTCCAACCATCTAATGATGCACCTATAGGGATGCCATCGATATGGCACAATACGACCACGGGAGAGAACGATACGCCCATGTTTTCCTCTAAGGCCTCTCTTGCTATGGGTTCGTACTTAGTACCCTTCTTCATCGCCTCAGTAACAAACACTTCTCGCTTACCGTTTTTAACTTCCCATAGTTGTAAAGGAGAGGCTGGCATCCAAGGAGATTTAGACAAGGCCGCAGGAACTTCTGAAGCCATACCATAACGAGATCGAGTTTCTAACCACTCATCACTTCCTTGTGGAAGGTCAGAGTCCTTAATAAATTGTAAGTCAGTTATTTTCATAAATCATTTCCTCTATTTCATTTAATTCTGATAAAACATTTTGTTGTAGTGAGTGCCTTTCAAGCCACTTTTCCCCTCGTAGTTCTGGTCTAAGCTCTTGAATCTTTCTGCCGCACCGACTAACTGATTCATGTTTCGGCATTTCTTTATTTGTTGCTAAGAACTTTAACAACTCATAACTACTCTCTTTTTCCAAGTCAAAACCCAAGTCAGAAAGCCTACTTAACCAAACGTGTGCTAATAGCGACCTTGAGTCATCTCGTAGAACGGGTCTTGTTGTATATAACCTAACAACAAGATCAGTTATTGCAATTAGATCTTTTTTCACTTCTTCTCCTCTAATTTTTTAATTGTTTTAATTAAGTTATTGTTAATCTTAATTTGTTCTTTTTGAAACTTGTGTAAATACTCAATCTGTTTTTCAAAATTAAATATTTTTGCCCATACTAATTCACTCATTTTTTAACCTCTACAACTTTAGCCTTACCTTTAGGTTTAACTGGTTCTTCTTCTTCATCGAAAGGCAAATCCTCACCACGATAAATGTAAAGACCTAATCCATGCAATGCCAAGCACTTAGCCAAGCAACGTTTGATAGAGGTGTTGATTTGAAATGAGTTAGGGTTTTGTATTGGTTTGTTACGATTGTCCAAAACAGGCAGTATTTCAGTACGCTCAATACTCTCAATAGTTACTGTAACTTTCACATAACAACCAGACTGATCTCTTAGGAACGGTACTAATATGTCAGTGTTGGCCTTTGTTCCTACTTTGAAAGTATCAGACATTTTTAATGCTGTGCCATCACCATCATTACTATAAGTGTCATGAACTTCGAAGACACCTTGCATCATAGGGAACTCATGGATGTGCCATGTCATGTCTGGATAGATCCTAAGTACACCTGTTAGTGCATCAGTCCATGATAAGTATGATAATTTTCCTTTTTGTCGCTTGTATTCGTTAGCGTTAATGTTTTCTAAAATGCTGAATACATCTTTCTTCTTGGCTGTAGCCATGATTTACTCCTATATTTATGTAAAAAGAAACTAAATTATATCACTAACTGTTTACTTAGGTAAACTATTTATAGAAATAAACAATAAAAACCCCCGAATACTTGGGGTAGACGAGGGTAAAGGGGTTCTTGATGATGGAGCAACAAAGAACTTGAAATCAATTATACATTAAATTTATAAATTAATGAACTTTTACACTTTTGTTTAGTTTATAATCAATACACATTCCAATAAAAAACCCCCAAATGTAATAATCATCTGAGGGTTGGGGTAAGGTGTTAGAGCCACCTGTGATTCATATTATACTCTAATATATCACAGACTGTCTTCTTTCACCTAAACGGTAAGCAAGGAAGGGTCAAATCAACTTCACCCACCTTGTAAAAAAAGTGGATTCTCTTAAATCTTATCGTATAAATGTTAGTAGAGTCTGGGGCAATGACCTAAAGGGCGTTCTAAAGTTATACTGGATTATATCCTTGACTTCAAAGACGGCACTAGACGGATAACAGCATAGAGAGAGTGGCGCATAGAGTCATAATGTTATCAGCAGGAGGTTCTATTACTGATCCTGCCCTAAGAGATGAGGGGGCTAACGCTGTCGAATAAATTAGGTTGTTCTAGGGTTTGGTTATGTAGAAGTCTACTAGCCAACCCTAGGGTAATATCGCCTAAAAAAAAAGAAAACTTCACTGTCGAATAAGTGGTTTCTTATGAAGATTAATCAAGAGGATATAGAATGATATGCAACTGCGGAAACATTACAACTAAGTTGACTTACTTTTGGGAATGTCAGAAGTGCGGTAGGACTGATGTTCATACTAAGTTTCCTACTAAGCGAAAACCAGTTATGCGTGATAGAACTAAGATCCATAGGATTTTAAAAAATAGCACTACTCTTAATATAGTTGAAACTGAGTTTCTTATGAAGATTAAGTATATGTTGTTTTCTAGTAAAGATGATTCAATAAGTGAAAAACAAAGTAGGTGGGTTAGAAATATATTAAACAGGGAAAGGAACAACTATTAAACAAGCATGGAGCAACAATGGAACTAAGAAACTATCAAGAACAAGCGATAACAGACTTATCAACTTCCTTAGCAGAAGGGAATAAGCAGGTAATACTTCAAGCAGCCACAGGTTCAGGTAAGACTGTAATGGCAGCATCATTAGTCAATAGGGCGGTAGATAAAGGGAGTTCTGTATTATTCCTCGCCCACAGACGAGAGTTAATTTCTCAGTGTTCTAATAAACTATCAGTATTCGGTATAAATCATGGCATCATCATGGCAGGTGAAGATGAAGAGGGTTGGCACTCAGTACAGATAGCATCAGTAGATACATTAAGAGCCAGAGCATTAAGTACCAACAGAATGAGATTACCTAAAGCAGATATTGTCATTATTGATGAATGTCATAGGTCGCTATCAAAAACATACCGTACAATCATCAGCATTTATGAAAAGAGTTTTATACTTGGCCTAACCGCTACACCTTGCAGAGGCGATGGACTAGGCTTGGGTCATGTTTATTCTGATATGGTATGTGCGCCATCTATCAAAACATTAACTATCGCAGGGCATCTAGTACCTGCTAAGTATTTTGCACCATCTATTCCTGACTTAACAGGAGTTAAACTTATAGCAGGTGATTACAATAAGAAACAACTTGCAACAAGAATGGACACACCTAAATTAGTGGGTGATGTAGTTAGTAATTGGATAAATATTGCTAATGGTAAGACAACAGTAGTATTTGCATCATCAGTACAACATTCAATCAATCTAATGGAGTCATTCCAAGAATTAGGCATTAAAGCAGGACATATTGACGGTTCTACTGAAACTGAAGAAAGGGATTTAACATTAAAACAACTCGAAGACGGTGAAATTACGGTACTATGTAATTGTCTTGTACTTACAGAAGGATGGGATTGCCCATCTGCTGAAGTCTGTGTACTCGCTAGACCTACAAAATCATTGGGTTTGTATTTACAAATGGTAGGTCGCGTTCTAAGACCGATGGAAGGTAAGGACAAGGCAACTATAATTGACCATTCGGGTGCAGTCTACGATCATGGATTTGTAGATGACGAATTTGAGTGGGATTTAGACCCTAAGAAGAAAATCCAAGAGGCAAAGAAGCGTGAAACAAAGCGTGAAACAAAGCCTATCACTTGTGAGAAGTGTTTTACTATCTATGAAAAGATAAGGGCTTGTCCTTCTTGTGGTACTGTCCATATAAGAAAAGGCAGGTCATTGATTACTGGTGAGGGTGAGTTAGGTGAAGTCAGTAGAACAACTCGCAAAGCAAAGAAAAAAGAATACTCAACAGATCAAAAGAAAAGTTGGTATGCCATGTTAAGGGGTTATGCCTCTACTAAAGGCTATAAAGATGGTTGGGCGTACTATAAGTATCACGATAAGTTTGGTGTAGCACCACCTTGGAAGAAAACAAACACAGTTGATCCAAGCCTAGAGGTACTGTCTTGGATAACATACATTAACATTCGTAACTCTAAGAGAAAGATAGCATGAGTTTGGATAGTGCTGCTACGGGGAAGTGGACAGATATTCTAACTAGACTAGGTGTAGACGGTAAGTTTCTATCAGGGAAACAGTGTCCATGTCCTATGTGTGGTGGAAAAGACAGATTTAAGTATGATAATCAAAATAGAGGTACTTATTTTTGTAGGGGTTGTGGTTCGGGCAATGGGTGGAATCTTTTAAGAAACCTATTTGGCTGGGATTACAAGAGAACACTTAAAGAAGTGGGTAATATTGTAGGAGATTGTAAAATAATGACAACAAAAAAGAAAGACCCAAAGTTTGCGCTAAAGAAAATAGCATACGCATCAAGACCAATTAGTAATGATTCAGATTTAGTTAAGTATTTACACAGCAGAGGAATTACAACAGTTCCAGATATGCTTAAAGAGGCTGATCTATATTACTTTGAAGAAGGTATTAAGACAGGGCCATTCCCGACAATGGTAGCATTAATAACTAACAAGAAGGGTAAAGGCGTTTCATACCATCTAACTTACACTCATCGACAGCAGAAATTAAAGTGTTCTGCACCGAAAAAGATGATGACTCCCGTAGGTACTATAACTGGCTCTTATGTAGAGTTATTTCCTATGGCCGAACATATCTGTGTAACTGAAGGTATTGAAACTGCACTAGCAATTCATGATTTTATTGATAAGCCCGTAATTGCCTGTTTAAGCGCACATAATCTCGCATCAGTAGACTTACCTGATTTAGTAAAGAAAGTCGAAATTTGGGGTGATAATGACGCATCTTACTGTGGACAGAGGGCAAGTTATACCCTTGCAGAGAGATTAACACGAGAAGGTATTGAAGTTGAAGTGAAATTGCCACCAGTAGCAGGTGAAGACTGGTTAGATTACATAAATAGAGATAAGAAATTAACTTTAGATTCTGTAAAGGAAACTAATCCTGAGTTTCATCAAGGCTTAACTAAGTTGATGGATGTATTTGATGTTGATGCAAACAATGTAAAAATAACTAAAAGAGGAGAAGACAATGAGTGAAGATTTTAAAGAACTAAAACAACAAGAAATCAGAGATTCTTGGTCAAAATACGCTAAGGCAAAGTCTGAACACGCTTATTTAGAGCATTATCGTAAGTCATTACTTGCTATACTACAAAAAGAGTACATGAAATCGGGTCATACCTCTGTTGCAGCACAAGAACGAGAGGCAAGAGCAGATGACAGATACATTGAGGTAATCGAGGGTATTAAAGTTGCAGTGGAACAAGAAGAAACCATGAGAGGTGAGGTCAAGATGGCTGAATGGAGTTTTGAAGGTTGGAAGGCAAGAATATATGCAGACCAAAGAGAGGCTAAACGCTATGGTCATTAAAGAAAAGGAATATCTTGATCGTGTGGCTAACTTAGGTTGTATTTGTTGTCATCAGTTAGGCTTTCCCGACACTCCAGCCGAGATACATCACATACGATCTGGCGTTGGTATGGGTCAAAAGTCATCAAACTATGATACTATTCCATTATGTCCGACACATCACAGGACGGGCGACTGGGGTACTGCTTATCATAGAGGTGCTAAAGAGTTTGAAAAGCGATATGGCACTGAATTAGAATTATTAGAAATAGTCAAGGAGGCGTTAGATGATTAAGTTAAAAAAAGGTGCAAAGGCAATGGACAATGCTAAAGTAAAGCAAGACGGCAGAATGTTTATTGTTAATGGTCAAGTGGTACAAGAGAAGAAAAAGAAACTAACATTGGGAAGCTTATTCCCTAAGATGGAGAAGTAATGGGCGGTGCTATGAGTAGGACAAAAGGACAAGTGGGCGAACGAGAGTTTGCTAAATTAATTTTCACTAATCTTGGTATAGAATGTAACCGTAGGATTGAACAAACTAGAGATAGTGGACACGATTTAGACTTAATGGATTATGCCATTGAAGTTAAACGAGCAAAGAAGACTAATTTAAGTGGTTGGTGGAGGCAGACAGTTGAAAATGCTGTAGCAGTAAATAAAATTCCTTTACTTGCTTATAGAATTGACAATATGAAATGGCAAGTGGTAATGAGTTTCCGTCATACTCTGAATAGTTTTGCTGATGCAGATATTAACGATCTGGATAAGACCATTACATTCAGAGCAGACGGTTGGTTTGATTATGTCAAGACTCGACTTTAGATTTTAAAATAGGCAGAACCCAACTTGGAGGTATTCGATTTGACCTCCAAGCAAAAATGGTTGCCTTTTTCCGACCTAATAACTTCCCTACCTCCTCAGCAGAAAGGTTGTGTTTCTTCATAAACTTTATTAACTGTTCATTTTCTCTCATAGTATTCCTTTGTTTTAATTAAATGTGAGTGTCCTATCTTAAAATTATCCATCAATTCCTTTAGTTGTTTTTGATCGAGCGTCTTCAAATACTTATTAAGATAATATTCGGCCTTATATTTATTGGCACTCATGTAATCTAACCATGCCTCTTGTTCTTTAGTTTCCATTTAGTCATTCCCCAGTATCATAAACAGTAACCACGCGAGATACAGAATACTAATACCAAGTAAAATTTCAAATACATCTATCATTTTTTCTCCTTTTTATGTAATGCTATGCCCTTGCTTGGGTTGAGTTCGTTTAAATTTCGGCAAATATGAGCGCCTTTTTTTTGCTTATTCACCAAAATTGCCCTCTATTCCGTGTCCTTGATTTAAAATGTAGTCATCGTGAATTAGGTCATCACTATATATGACCTTTGATTTTGTTTTCTTTTTCCATCTTTCTTCTTTGTCCGCAAAGTCTTTAAGTTGAAGTAATCTGTGTACTAACTCATTGTGTGTTGCACCTTTGAGTAACGACTCTGCGCCAAGTACAATAGCGTAAATTTCCTCTAACTCTTGATAGTCCATGTCAATCATTTAAAAACCTCCACTTAATAACCAAGCATTTGTCTGCTCAGGTGTTTCATCATCAACTTCGATCTCTTCAATCTGAACATCAGTGTAGTCGTCTTTTTCCCATTCTTCAGCCAAGACTATTGCCTCGTCTTCCGACAAGTAGTAGTCATTAACCTCAACTCCTCCAACCCATACTGTATATTTAGTCATTTCTCCTCCTTTGTTATTAGATCGTCCACCCATTGAACGGTTTCTCTTATCTCATTGTCAATACTTTCGTAGTGTTTAGTATTAATCAATGCAATTACGGCCAACCACCTTTTTTGCGTAGTTGGAGAGTCTTTTCTATCAGTAATGGCTAAGTAGTCTTCATACTCCCAGTTACTTACTATTAATTTTCTCATCTTAATACCTCTATATAAATAACTCTAAAATATACTTCTCCGTACTTTTCTGGTTTTTCTGCAATAGCGTAAAACTCTGCAAGGCCTTTCATCACTATTTCAGTCATTCCTTCGCTTAACACGGTTTCGTCATTACTGCGTATTACTTGCCATTTTGGTTTTCTCATACTTCCCCCTTTAATTGCTTTATTTCTACGGATAATTCCGCATTATTTAGTAGTGAATCTGCTAACTCTTGTTGTAAGTCCACCTCTTTATCCATAGCCCTCTTATGTGCGTCCTTCCAATACTCAAGGCTCTCTGCCATATCATCTATTTGTTCTGCTAATGCAGTCTTATATTTATAATTCATCTTCATTCTCCTTTAGTTTCCTTACTAGGGCATCTTCCGCTATTGTCGGCAAACTCTTGATAGTTGCCCATAACTCTTTATTAGTAGATGTTAAATCATTAACCTCTATTACTAATGAGTCTCTTTCCTCTTGTAGTTCTAAGGCTTTGTCCTCTGCTATATGGCAGTCTAATAGGTATTGCCTTGCTTTATCTCGTAGTTGTTCACGCTCTACCTCGAAGTCAGTGCGTTCTTCCTTACACTGGTCTAGTTCTACTGCCATATCATCTATTTGTTCTGCTAGTGCTGTCTTGTAGTTCATAATTTAACCTCTCTTATTTTGCAATCATTAGGGTTATCAGTTAATTCTAATACACCATCAAGTGCTAAATCATAATGATCGTACAACAACCCAGTGGGTTTATCGTCCATTATGATTGTGTACATTATTTTTCGAATACAATCAAAATCTTCAACGTAAATCATACTTCCTCCTTAGTGCCATTCCAATCAATAGAAATAACCTCAGCACCCCATATACTTGCGTCTTTCTGAGCCTCTTGAGTTATTTCTTTTCTAGTATTCTTATCTGTTTCTAATACAAAATAGAAATGTTCACCGTGTTCGATACAATTCACTTGATAGTTCATTCCTCTACCTCCTTCCATTCATCAGCATCACCATCTTCATCTAACTCTGCCTGATAGACTTTCTCAGGTCGTTTGTAATCACACTCACCTTGAGCATTTGATGCATACGACACCCACTTACCATCTTCTTTATGTTGTACATTTAAGGTGTCATACTTAATGTACCAGTTATAAGACTCCTCTAAATCAAAGTCAATATCCCATTGCGAGTACGCCGTGTACTGTGCCTCTACTTTATATTTCATCTCTTATTCTCCTTTGTTAATTCATCTAATAGTGGAGACTCAGGCATATAGTTCTCGCTAAACCACCCTGCATTTCCGTTCTCAAAAGACTCCACATCTCCTTGAAGTTCATCTAAAGCCTCATCTTTTGTGCCTTTAAAGTTTCTAAAAATTATCATCTCCAGTCTATATGTACCCTTTTCTTTTTCGTGTATTTGCTCCATAGCATTTACTCCTTTTGTTGTTATAAAAAAAACTCTACTGCGTCCTTACTTGACCCAGTACAGATACCACCATCAATTTCCACAAAGGCAAACACTTCGCCTACCTTTGCAGAAACTAAATCCTCACGATATATACCAATTTCCCAACTCTCGTCATCTCTCTGGAATATGTGATATAAAATATCTTCCAAAATAAACGCGACTTCGCCTTCTTCCTCTAATAGCAAGGTATAAACCTTTAATAATTCTTCTTTAATTTTCTTCACTTGTTTTGATCCTTTGATTAAACACTCACAAAAAAAGGCGCACCCGTAAGCACACCCGTTTTAATTAGTATTTACCCTCCAAAATCCCACAGTTGCTCTGTAATCGTCAAGTCTTTACAGTTCACAACATAAGTTCCGTTATTACCGTTGTCCGTGTCTAGGTATTTGCACAAGTCCACGCCAAGCGATAAGCACCCGTCAATCTCATCATGGATCATGCCAATCAATCGCGCCTTAGTATATGTGATGTCGCCAATTCTGTCGCCCATGCGCTCCCGTGCAAGTTCTAAAAAATGCTCTACTTGTGACGGTGACCCGTTCCAATGTAAATAAATACCAATGTCCTCATCTTCACAAGTTCGCCCGTTATCGTCTTTTAAACATATTACTGCCCTGTTTCCCATCTTTATACCTCCTAAAAATAATCGTGTTTAATACAATGTTGATAATATTCGCCAAACTCTGCTCGAATTTCTTCGCGCGTTATTCCGTGATTTTCCAATGCGTCTATCGTGTCTTCAATCTCGCACGATATTTGCGCCTCATGGTTGGCAAGTTCTCGCCAAATAATATTTTTCTTCCCATGTGTTGCAAAATCTTCTGCTACCGCTCGTTTTATTTCGTCTTGAAAATCTCGCTCGAACGCTTTAATATTTGCCGTTGGCATAATTAACCCTCCGCTAATCCTTGAATATTTAATATCCTTTTGGGTTTGTTCGTCAAGTTGCTTTTGCCCAAAGGCAAAAAAACCTCCGTGTTTTGTTAAAACTTCGTTAATATTTGTTTTCATTATTGAAAATCTCCTACAATTAAAAGTAATAACGAACCAAGAACAACGAACAAAAATACCATCGTGGCCAAAATATCGCCAATATATGACAAAAACTTCTTCACAGTAAACCTCCAAGCATTATCAATAAACCTCCAAGAACCACGACAAGCGCAACGAGCGCAATAATCGCCGTTACAAAGAACCAAACATAATTGATTAAATTATTCATAATATCCCCTTCAATCGGTTAAACAAATAATACAACCATTAAGATTGTTGTGGCTTTGTTGGTTATGCTTTAATTTATCTTTACATTTTAAAATTAAGCGTTCTATTTGTTGTTGTTGTTTGTTGGTGCCATCAAACAATTTATTATTATTTCTTAATGCCCTAATTAGTTTATTTATATTCATAATATCCCCTTTATAGTGTTTTTAAAATTGCCTTGATTTTATCAAGTTGGCTTTTGTTTATATCTATCCAAGTTGTAGCATCATTATTAGCGCCACTTCTAATTTGAACCTTATAACCATAAGCACCGCCATTGGTTAAACAGCCGATTTGATTATTAACATAGTTCGCTTGCGTTTGTTTTTCTTTGTTTGTCATAATATCCCCTTTAGTTTAAGTTAATTTTCATTTGATTATAAAATGGCGTTAACTTTCTATTACTCATATCCATAACGAACCACTCAAAATTACGCTGTACTATTTGTAAGCCTGTATTAAACACAGTTAAAACACCGTTTAGCCTTTCTTTAGTTGTGATCGTTAACCAGCCACAATTATCGAGATATAAAGCATTATTAGCCAATTCAACAATCTCATGGCCGTGTAAAGTTAAATGACCGCCAGTCACTTGTGTATTACTGTTTTTGTAATGTTCTCTATTAAGTAAAGCCGTTGCGCTTTCTTTAGTTATTTTTCTCATAATATCCCCCTTATTAAAGATTAAACAAATAGCCAGTACTATTG
>Ga0233439_10005443_pt1 | contig 11810 bp, 10 predicted proteins | sample SI_123_September_6_FD_182713 | JGI IMG/M metagenome (GOLD analysis project Ga0233439, IMG submission 182713) | Seawater microbial communities from Saanich Inlet, British Columbia, Canada - SI_123_September2016_100_MG | ecosystem: Environmental > Aquatic > Marine > Inlet | place: Canada: British... | reverse complement strand
GGCTATTCACTTCGGACTGAGCAAGGCGCGCGCGGAGGTCTTTCAACTCACTCTTGAGTTCTTTAATTCCTTCCAAGTCTTTGCTTTTGCTCGATAAATTCAAAATCTTCAGCTCCCGAACCCTTGTGCCGATATCAATTTAATCCCAATTTGCTACCTAATCCATAAAATATACCGCTGTCTGCTTTTAGGTCACGTGATGGTTTATAATTAGATATTCACTATGTCGTTATCTAGTTTTCATTTAAAAGGTCGGTCGTTTCCGGTATGTCCTAGGCTCACCTGCCGGAAATACGACTTTGAAAATGCTAGACCACATCGTTCGTTCTGAAGAATTTAGGGATCTGTTTCTGGCGCACACGCCGTTTTTGGATGTGCGGGCGGAGGTTGAATTTGCCAAGGGTGGTTTTCCAACGTCTAAAAACATCCCAATCCTAAACGACGACGAACGTCAATTGGTCGGCACCTGCTATAAGCAGAAGGGTCGGGAAGCCGCGGTCGAACTGGGCCACAAGTTGGTCGCGGGCGACACCAAGGATCAACGCATTCAAGCCTGGTGCGACTTCGCCAAGGCCAACGCGAACACCCACATGTATTGCTGGCGCGGCGGCATGCGGTCCAATTATGCCCGACAATGGATGCATGAAGCAGGGGTCGATGTGCCCTTGATCGATGGTGGGTTCAAGGCGCTCCGGCGGCTGTTGATCGACACAATTGATAAGGCGGCGGCAGAAGTGCCGATCATCCGGATCGGCGGCAAGACGGGCACCCGGAAGACGGCCCTGGTCAATGCCGTCGACTTCAGCATCGATTTGGAAGGTCATGCCAATCATCGCGGCTCAAGCTTTGGCTACAGGGTTTCCGGTGTGCCGTCACAAATTGATTTTGAGAACGCTCTCGGCATTGAATTGCTGCAGAAGCGCCACGCCTTTCAAGGCCGCACTTTAATCGTCGAAGATGAAAGCCAGTCGATTGGCCCCAGTACAATCCCAAAAGATTTCTACGATAAAATGCGCGCGGCTGATGTGGCGATCGTGGAAATGCCGGTGGCGGACCGGGTGCAATGCATCTTGCGGGAGTATGTCATTGAAATGACGCAGGAGTTCCTGGAGGCGCATCCAGACAATGGGTTTGAGCTGTTTGTCGATTATTTAACTCAAAGTCTTATGCGCGTGAAACGGCGGCTGGGGCTGGAAAGATACCAAAAGATTTCGGCCTTGATGGACGCCGCGCTGAAGAAGCAGGAAGAACAGGACGACACCAGTGATCACGAAGGCTGGATCGTGGCGCTGTTGGCTGATTATTACGACCCGATGTGTGAATACCAACTCGGCAAACAATCCGATAAAATCATATTTCACGGATCGTATGATGAGGTGCTTGAGTGGGCCAAAGAAAGAAGCCTATTGTGAGCGCTGCGTACAAAATCCACATTTTAAGGACAGCAATATGAATACCGACTTGATCTTGCGCTTGACCCAAGAAGCCACGGCCACGGCCCTTTCAAATGGATCAAACAGAGAGGATGCCGGCCTGTTTGATCTCGCAGGAATACAGGTTCTTGAAGGCGGTGCGAACTCATTTTGCTATGACAAGGTATATGAAGTGATCTGGTACGCGCTGAGCACGGTCGACCGGGGCGTCGAAGAAGGCTATTTTGAAGATGGCTTTGATGCAGACGCCTATAAGAAAGACCTGATCGAGATCGCCGAAGAAATGATGCGGCAGTCGACTGCGGTCAAAACCAAAGAATTGGCAACGTTCTCGTAAATGTGAACAAAGTCCGCATAAATTTTTGCGATGAGACCTTGATCGAAAGGCCCCCGCACAGGACTATTCGCTCAATTCCCAACAACTTAACTTAGGCATAGCCAAAGGATTATTATGGCCCATTTATCAGACATGCCGGAAAAGCAGCGCAACATGATCGTCAATCAGGATCTGCCTGATTATGACGATACAACTTGCGCTGATGGCCCGGCGCTCAACGAACGAAAAGTCGCGATCATTACAACGGCAGGTTTGCACCGCCGCGAAGATAAAGAATTCACCCCAGGTGTCGGTGAATACCGAATCATCCCCAACGATACGGATATGGATGATCTGATCATGAGCCACGTTTCCACCAACTTTGATCGCACGGGATTTCAACAGGACCTCAACATTGTCTTCCCGATTGAGCGTTTGAGAGAACTGGCAGCAAGTGGCGATGTTGGCGAAGTTGCCGACTATCATTACGCCTTTATGGGGGCGACACCGCCGATGGCACATGCTGCTGTTTCCAAGGATCTGGCGGGACTTTTGAAAAGTGACAACGTGACCGGGGTTATCCTCGCTGGCGTTTGACCTCAATGCACGCGCGCCGTGGGCGGGCTGGCACACTACTTGGAACGCGAAGGTTTGCCGACGACGCAAATCAGCTTGATCCGAAAACACACCGAAGGCCTGCGTCCACCGCGGGCACTGTTCGTACCGTTTGAACTGGGGCGTCCGTTTGGCGCGCCGAATGAGCCGGATTTTCAACGCCGGGTCCTGTTGGGTGCGCTTAAATTGCTCGAACGCAATGACGGGCCGTTCATCGAAGATTTCCCCGATGCGCCTCCGGGGCCACCGGCGGATATGGAAGGCTGGACCTGCCCGGTAAACTTGGCGGCTCCACAGAATGATCTAAGCGATGCAGAAAAACTCGCCTTGGATTTGAAGCAAGAAGTCGTCCTGCTGCGTCCGTGGTATGAAGAATCGATCAAGAACTTTAAGGGTCGGAGATTAGATGGTCTGACCGAATATTCGCCCGAGGAGATCATCGATTTCCTAGTTAGCTTTGTTGACGACCCGAGCATCGACAGCTTCATGGAAGGCCAGCCAATTGGCCGTGCGTTGAAGCTAACCGCTGATGATCTGAAATATTTCTATTATCAGGCGGCAATGGCGAAACCCGGAAGTGTTTCCGATGTTCAAATCAGTGATTGGTATTACGGAGAAACCCTTGCCGGAAAGCTGTTCATCAAATTGCGGGAACTGTGCCTGGGTCATGAGACCGAGGCCCTGCAAACAATGGGACGAACGGCCTACGTTCCGAACGCAATGTTGAAACACGTTTGACGGAACTAAAGTAGACTGCTTAAAGAAAGGTCCGCTCAATAAAGGCGGGCCTTTTTTTATTTGAATTTCCAGAGGAATCACGATGAAAGATTACACCCCCAACATCCCCGAAGTGGTCGAGGAAGTGCGCCAGAAATTCGAAGCTTATGAAGTCGCACTGGTTGAGAAAAATGTGGACGTTCTCGACGACACATTTTGGAACAGCCCTTTTACCGTGCGCCTCGCCATGGGTGAACACGGCTACGGCTTCGATGCCATCCACGCTTTCCGCGTCGCTCGAAAGCCAGGGCCCGGCATTAAGGAAAAAAGAATTCGGCTCGAAATCCTGACAATTGGTGATGACACAGCCACCGTCAATCTAGAATTCAAAGTCCGCGGCCAAGACCTTATCGGTCGACAAACCCAAACCTGGATCAAATTCCCGGACGTTGGCTGGAAAGTCGTTAGCGCGCATGTATCAACAACGGACGGGAGTACGCTTTATTGAGGGTGCCGTCACTCAACCCTAAACCCAATGACCGCGACGTCATCGCGGCGGGTTTGATCGCCTTGATACTCGGTTAGGGATTGATGTAGGCGGTCTCTTTGATCTTTCATGGATTGATCTTGTATTTCCAGCAAGAGATTGCGGAAACGTTTTTTTCCAAACATTCGATTTTTTTCGCCGCCGACCTGATCGACCAACCCGTCGGAAGTCATGTAAAAAGATTTGTCAGCTAAATTTACAATTTCATGTTCTTCGAATACTTGGTTGTGGGGAATTCCGTGATAGCCAATACCTTTTTTTGTTCCTTTAATGATACTGATCGCGCCATCTTGAACCAGATACAGCTCGAACCGGGCTCCGACAAATATCATGTTTTCCATATCAGGGCCGACATAACAGATGCCCAGTTCCATGCCGTCGTCGGACTCTCCTTTCTCTCCATACTGGCCCAAAGTGACCTGTACCAACTGGTGAAGGCGCTGCATCAATTCCGCTACCTGACCCCCGGCGACATCTGACAAGGCGTTGTCTAAGGCACCGGTGGCGATCAGCGTCATAAAGGCTCCGGGAACGCCGTGGCCGGTACAGTCGCCCAAGATAATAAGGAAGCCATCGCCCCACATTCTGCTCCAATAGATATCACCGCCGACGACATCACGCGGTTCCCACAAGACAAAATGATCAGAGAGAAGAGAGGAGAACAAGGCGTCATCGGGAAGGACGGAACGTTGAATTCGGGCCGCATAATCAATTGAATCGGAAATTACATTGTACGCGTCAGACAGTTTGATTTCGGCAGTCTTACGTTCCGTGATGTTCGTGAAGGTGCTAACAAATCCACCATTTGGTAGCGGCCCGCCCTCGACTTCAATGATCGTACCGTCGGGCCTTTTGCGTTCAAAACTGTGAGCAACGAATTTTTCGGCTTGGAGAATTTTCTGATGGACGACTTTCTCTGGATCGCCGTCTTCGAATTCGCCACGTTCGGCATCGAACCTGACCCAGTCAATGAAGGCTGATCCGGGACGCGTCATTTCTTCTGGCACATCGCGAATTTCCTGGAACCGCTTATTGGAAATGATCAGCATCAATTTATTATCATAAGCGACCAGACCCTGATTGATGCTGCCCAGAACGGCCTCGAGAAGGGTCGATTTGTGTTCTAATTCCTGGGTTCTTTCATCAACAAGATTTTCGAGGTTCTCCTGGTATTCCCTAACTTCATTTTTCGCTGCCTCTTCCTTTTCCTGCATTTCATTGTAGGCGCGAACGACCTGGCCCAATTCATCGCCGCTTTCCCACTGCACAGGGGTTCTAACACTTTCCAGCTTGGTTTGTTCTATGGCATTGCGGAGTTGGAGCAGGGGGCGGCCAATGACCCTGCTGACGGCAAATAAAGTGCTGGTGATAAGGCTGATGAGCAGGACCAGCAAAATAATCGCGTTAACCTGAAGATGTTCGTATACGCGGAGCCAGATTTGTTTGCTGTTGACCGTCATAACCAAGCGACCAATCGGCTCCTTAACACCTTGGTATGAAGAGAGCAGGGTCTGATTTACCCTGAACTCTGGAATCTCGGGTTCTGTTTTAATGTCACCCACCTGGCCCATCACTTCGCCAGCCGTGTCATAGATGACAGCGCCTTGGATGTGCGGTAAAAGCAGAAATTCCCCAAGGAGTTGGCGCACCTGATCTACATCATATTCCCATGCCGCTGCCTGGAACGCTGGGCTCTGGATGGTAACAACGTTATTCAGCGATGAGATTAATTGGTCACGTTCTTTCTGATAAAAAAGAAATTCCAAGTATAAAAACAAAACGACAGCGGCAAGTGTTACCAAAGGCACGTAGATGCTCAATAGTTTTGAGGTCAGAGACCTAAACGGCTCATTCCTTTCTGTGGCTTGGCTGCCGTCCTCCGCCAATTGAGCCCAAGCGTTGGCACGCACCCTGTTAATGAGAGGCCATCCGGCAAAGCCCACCACGATCAGGCCCATAATGACCAGGGCAATCAGAAGAAATCGGTCCGCCGTCCAAATCGGTCGGTCCGCATCATACCACTTGGAGTAAATTTCTTTGTACGCTGTAGAACCGATGAATCCATCCATTGCGACTTGCAGACGTTTCAGAAGTTCGGGCAAATCCTTTCTGACGGCAATGGCCCTCTTGATCGTTTTAAGGGGAGGGGCAAGAACACGGATTTGACCGTCTAACTTCATTTTACGAGATGACTTCCAAGTGACCGATTCTGGATAAGCCAATGCCTCTACACGACCACTCAAAAGCGCCAACATGGCTTCGTGAAAGGTTGCGAATATGCGCAATTCTAAGTCGGTTCTTTTGGCAAGCAGCCGCGCCCCCACATTGGCGTCAACGGCGCCGACGATGATACCTTTCATATCCGCTAGGTTTTTGAGATCAGTTCGCTCTTTACTAACGAAAATGGAAATGTGAAATTTTTCCAGCGGTGTGGTGAATATTGCAAATTCTTTGCGCTTGATTGAGATGCCTAGATTTGGAATTACGTGAGCCTTGCCAGATTTCAAGGCCCCTTGGGTCTCTCTCCAGTTCTCCTTGATGTCGTAGGATACTTCGATGCCCGCTTTCTTTGCGATTGCGTTCATAACGTCGACCGCAAACCCGGTAGGTTGGCCCGATGAATCGATGGAATAGTGAGGCGGGAAATTTTGCGGCATGGCCGCGATGATTTTGTTTAAAGATTTCTTTGTATTATCTGCGGCAATAGCCAAAGATGAAAAGGCAACAAGCACCCCCGCTAGCAGAATGAACACCGGGCAAAGAAGCCGCTTCATTCCGTCAAACCCCCTGCCCACATGATCTACCCCAAAATTAGCCAGACTTTCCCTCAAAACAACTATAGTCCTTATCGCAGATTGGCAGGTGTTTTTCGACGCGTTTCAATAAAATAATATTTACGTGACGACGGATTTTTTTAAGGTCTCCAGACTCTCTCATGCTTTGGAGTACCTTCGAAATTCTAGGGAGTAGCGCCTTATTCTTTTTATGTAAGTAGTGAAAAAGATCGAACCGCATTATTGGCGGGGACAACTCGCGTAACCCTTTTACTCCGGCCTGTAACATCTGGTAGCGTCCATTCAGACTTGGTGAAACGATGATATCAAATCTTTTTCTATCGAGCATCTTGAACAGGGTGGCATAATTTCCGGCAGGCAATACTTTCATGCCGGCCGTATTCCGCTCGGCGAATTTTATGCCGCGGATAATTCCAATTCGATAGGGGCGCAAACTTTCCCAGCCCTTGACATCGAAGGTCACAGATTTGGAAAAAACAACGCCTTCGATGAAGTTTATCTTTGGGTGGACTTGGATTAAATTCGGATATTTAGCGGCAATGCCATTAATGCGCTGAACTTCTCCGTCCACTTTACCCTGGTTGGCGAGTTTAAGGGCGCGTTCGGCTGGATACTTTTTTATGACCAGATTTATTCCGATACGACGGTAGGCTTCTCTTAGGATGACCTCGCTCGTCACTGTGTCGACGGAATTCACCGGCGTTACCAGAACAACCGACTCCGCTGAGATCGCTTGCTGGCCAAATGAGAAAATTATGAAAACTGCTAACACTAAGAAACGCATTTTTCCCCACTGCAATTAGGAATGTGCTCATCTAAAATTTCGCCTCAATCTTACATATATGGTCGACGATCAACAAAACTATTTATATTTGATTGGGCGAAACGAAAAGAGGAGAGAACGGGAGAAACCAAACCCGTCAATTACATCCCAAACTTAGGGAACTTATCGTTGCTGTCCATCAGATTGCGGTAGCGTGCCAGGGTCCACAGCGGGAAATAGCCACTGTATCCGTGGTAGCGGAGATAGAAGATCCGCGGGAAGCCGACGGCGTTGAAATATTCTTCGACCCATTTGCCGTTGCGCGGTGCTTCCAGTAGATATTCAACACCGCGGTGCACGGCGTCATTGTCGACTTCGCCGACCGCCATCAGGCCCAACATTGCCCAGGATGTTTGTGACGGCGTGCTGGTCTTAACTTCATCGCGGCGGTGCTGCCAATAAGTGGCGCAGTCTTCGCCCCAGCCGCCATCGGGCCGCTGGCAAGAGATCAACCAGTCTTTGGCTTTTTGGATGTGCGGTGCCGACATGTCTTTGCCGAGTGCGCAATAGGCGTTCAATACCGACCAAGTCCCGTACACATAGTTATTGCCCCAGCGTCCGAACCAGGAGCCGTTGTCTTCCTGTTCAGCGCGAAGATACTTAAGAGCTTTTTTAACCACCGGGTGATTTTTGTCATAGCCCAATTGCGCCAGCATGCAGATGCAGCGCGCACTCACATCTGCTGTTGGTGGGTCCAGCAACGCGCCATGATCGGCGAACGGGATGTTCTGTAAGAAGTAATGTTCGTTGTCCGCATCGAAGGCACCCCAGCCACCATTTTTGGACTGCATGCCGATGATCCATTCCGTACCACGGTCAATGGCGTCCTTATATTTTTCAGGATCAGCGCGATGCAGTGCCATCACCACGACTGCCGTGTCATCAACATCAGGGTAATAGTCGTTCCAATATTGGAACGCCCAGCCGCCAGGGCGGATATTACCACGGTTGGCAGTCCAGTCGCCTTCAACTTCGGTGATCTGTCGGTTGACCAACCACTCGCAGGCTTTACGCAGGCGCTCATCGTCGTGGGTGACGCCGGCTTCCTGCATCGCTAACGCGCCAAGACCTGTATCCCAGACCGGCGACAGACACGGCTGGCAGTAGCCCCAGTCGTCATGCAGAATTAAAAGGTTGTCGATGGATTTACGGATGATTTTGCATTTTTCGTCGTTTTTATCGTGGCCCAACGTATCGTACATCATCAGCGCATTGGCCATCGCCGGGAAGATACCGCCCAGACCGTCTTCACCGTTCAAGCGTTCTTCGATAAATACCAGGGCCTTATCGATGCCTTTCTGCTGCCAAGATTGCGGCACGAAGGGCTCGACATACCGAGCAAGCTTATCAACCCCCAACATCACCCGGCCGAGCCAGCTGCCGGTCGGGTTTGTCAGAAAGGTTTTCACCTCATCCGGCGGCGTTAGGAACAATTCCTTGATATCGACATTGCGCGGGTTCTTGGCTTCGGGACGCAACGCCGCCAAGACCAACAACGGCACCATCACGGTCCGCGACCAATACGAAACTTTATCGATATGGAACAGCGCCCATTTCGGCAGCAGCATCGCCTCGACCCGCATCACCGGTACCGCACTCCAGGGGACTTGCCCAAACAACGCCAGGGCAAACAACGTGAAGACATTGACCCTTTCAGCACCACCGTGATTACGAATGGCGTTCAGCGCCCAGGTCATGTGCGGGGCTTCAGGGTCTTCGCCGGTTAATTTCAGTGCCAGATAAGCCTTTACCGACGCGCTCATGTTGAGATCACCGTCGTGATACAGCGGCCAGCCGCCGTGTGAGCCTTGGGTGCGGCGGATGTATTCTGCCAGCTTGGCTTCAATTTCGTCGTCGATTGTGCCTAGGAAATGGTTCAGAAGAATGTATTCAGCGGGGATGGTGACGTCGGCTTCCAGCTCAAACGACCAGGACCCATCTTCGGCCTGTTGGTCTTCCATCCAGGCCTTGGCCTTGGCGATAATCGCGTCGATTTTTTGATTTTGATCTTGGTTATTCCGAGGGCTTTGCTGAGGGTTTTTTTGGGGGTTTTGCTGGGGGTTTTGCTGGGGGTTTTGGACGTGATCCGGGCGCAGTTGCTCTACGACCGAAGAACGATCGGATTGCAGTGCTGAGTCTAATAAATTCACGTCGACCCCGTAAATCCCGTTTAACACTTGGTCCCAAGCTCTCAAAATGGCCAAAAAGGTCCATGTTTGTCAAGAGTCTAGTGCCTTATTGAGTGATTCTATTTGCAGCGATTCGGCCCGACCTAATCGCCCCTTCAAGGGTAGCGGGCAGGCCTGTGTTGGTCCAATCTCCTGCCAGAAACAAATTCGACCAGGCAGTAACAGGGCCTGGTCGTCTCGAAACGTCTTCCGGCGTTTGCGCAAAAGTCGCGCGCTTTTCCTTAACAATGCGGTGCGCCGGAAGGGGCTTATCGCCCAGTTCCAGGGCTTTCGCAACCTCTTTCCAGAGAGTCTCGGCAATTTCTTCGGCGGGTTGTTCGGCCAGCTTATCTGCGGCGCTGACCGTGACCGAGGCGACTTCACCGCGCACGAACAGCCACTGACTGACGCTGCCGACAAGGCCCATGAAACTGAGCTCGTCACTTCTGGGCGCGTCCAAAATAAAATGCCCGTTCACAATCGCCCGGGTTTCCAGAGGAACGGTAAGGTCGGGCAGTAACGAAGACGCGACTGCAGGCGGTACCGCAAGCACCAAGACATCATCTTCGTCCAAGCTCACCGTTTTGTCGCCCAAGTCTAAGGATGTTGTCCGTTCGTTGTCTAACGTGATTGTCCGGACCCGGGTGTTGAGATTAACGTCCGCGTCGTGCCCCTTCAAATAGGCGAGGGCAGGGTCAACAAAGCTTTCGCTCAAGCCTTCGCGGGCAATGCGCGGGCGGCAGAAGTCTTCGCCTTTGCCAAAAGCTTCTTTCATGACGGGCCACAAGAGCGCCGCCGCCGCTTCGTTCGCATCGGTGTTCAGGACAGCAACTCCTAACGGTTCCCAAAACCGCTCGAACAGCGGGCCGCTGTTGCCGAGGCATTTGGCGAGTGTGTCGTTCTTGCCGGCAAGTGCCAGACGCAGTGCCTTCAGGTAATCCCAGGCATTCGTTCCTGGCACCCGGCGGTTTTCACAAAACACCCACCACGGCAGCACCCCCTTGTTGGGGCGCACGGTCCAGCGTTCGCCGGACTTTAAATCGACGAAAGGATAGCTTGCCGTCTCTGGTCCTGTCAGGCTATCGGACGCACCAATTATTTTCAGGTAGGCCATGGCTGAGCTGTTACCACTCAGCAACAAGTGATTGCCGTTGTCGATGCGCCGACCCAGAGCCGCATCTTCATAGGAACGACACCGCCCACCGGCGTGGCCGGCGGCTTCATACAGCGTTACAGACTCGCCTCGTTCGGTGAGGGATACAGCGCACGAAAGCCCTGCCACCCCAGCCCCGATGATATGAATATGGCCAGCCACCGTGCTACAACATGCCGTAGCGGAAGGCGACCCACAGCTTCTTGACTTTGCTCAGCTTGACGGGGATATCGATATTTTTCCAGCCACGCACAAACAACTGTTTCATGATCGCATCATAGACTTCCATCATCATGATCGCCGGGCGCATTTGAACGCGGTTGCACTGTGCTAAGAGCTCGCGAGATTCCGTGAACCGGCGTTTGGCGACTTCAGCCAACAGCTCACACACATCCGACAGGCGCGGATGGGTCAGCACTTCATCAATGTTCGTGCTGTCGATGCCGTGGGCGATGAGCAAATCCTGGGGCAGGTACAGCCGGTCGCGTTCGGCGTCTTCGGCAACATCGCGGAGGATGTTCGTGAGTTGCAGTGCTTGACCGAGGGAGAAGGCGACCTTGTCTCCCAATTCTTTTTCAATACCGAAAACCATGTTCGACATGCGCCCAACCGAGCACGCGACCCGGTCACAATAAAGTTCCAGCTCAGCCATATTGGCAATGCGCACAGAGTTGCCAGCATCCATCTCCATGCCGTCGATCATGGCATGGAAATCTTGCTGCGGCAGGTTGTAGCGTTCCACGGGTTGGATCAAGGCTTTGGCCGTGGGGAGGCGGGCACTTTCGGCGAATATGCGGGTGACTTCACCGCGCCATTGACCAAGTTGGAAGCGCTTGGTTTCTTCCTCGCCCGGATCATCGGCAATGTCATCGACTTCGCGGCAGAACGCATAGATGGCATACATCGCCTGACGCTTTTCCGTCGGTAAGCGCCGCATCGCCCAGAAGAATGATGAGCCAGATCGGCGCACGACTTCTTCTGCATGGGCTGCTGGATCAGTCTCGATCTCAGTATTTGTCGCTATCTCATTCATGACGAGTATGGATACACCACCTTTTACTGAACGTCACGGGTCAAGAACTATAACTCCGCCCCTTCCAGGCCCCGCCGCGCCCGGCCCAATGTTGGCGAGCGGAATCAACGGTCATGGCTGTATAAATCAACCCGGCCAGCGGCAACGCCATCGCCCAGGCTGGGTTCATTTTATACAGTCTCAGCGTTGGCAAAAATGTGATCGCCATCA
>Ga0233439_10005442_pt1 | contig 11811 bp, 11 predicted proteins | sample SI_123_September_6_FD_182713 | JGI IMG/M metagenome (GOLD analysis project Ga0233439, IMG submission 182713) | Seawater microbial communities from Saanich Inlet, British Columbia, Canada - SI_123_September2016_100_MG | ecosystem: Environmental > Aquatic > Marine > Inlet | place: Canada: British... | reverse complement strand
AATGATACCAAACCCCTGGAGTATTTAACTCAAAACATTGATGATAATTGGTATTTCGGCCAAGGCAATATGGCAATGATTTTTAGAAGTGTTAAGCTTTCAGAAAAAACCAATATTTTAAAAAAATTAATTGAAGCAAACAATTTAAAAGCATCAGAAGTATTTAAAACAAATTCAAATAGAAACTTCTGGAAAGGGAATGGATTTAAAATTGAAGATGCAGAGATAAAAGGACAAAGTGTTCTTGTAATCACCAATGAAGAAACATTTTCAGAAGAAAACCTGTTATTAAGAGATACCAAATTAGCAACCGTTATTAAATCCCCAAAATGGGTTAGGGGAATTGATAGAATATTTGATGGGAATTCAATAAATTTAGAAAACAAAAAAGTATCAAATTTTTCAAACACGGCTCTTTTTTTTAATGACAATAAAAGTGAATACATTATAATACAGGTTTCAACCTACGGGATAGGTAAAAGATTCATAGACAGCATTATTTCTGTTAATGGAGGGGGAAATAATTTTAAATTAATAGATAATGATAAAATAAAAGAATGGGAATACTTCCATGAAGGGAAAATTTTTACAATTGGATATCAACCTAAACAATCTTGTATTAGAATTAATGGGATTCCTCAGGTTCAGCAAGCAGTAGATGGAACAGAACTTGAAAGAGGAATACATGCATTATCGGATAAAATAAATAGGCTTATTATGGGTTTGAATTCGCCTATATACAATCCTGCTGAAGGTGGTGTTCCTGATGGACGATTTTATGCTGTTTCAAAAAAAGCGAATGTAATTGTTTCTTTTTTTACAAATCTTAATAATGCTAAAGGTAAGTTTGATGAGATTGTTTTGAATTATAACATTAATGACAAAACGTTAAAAATAAAGAATAAAAGCATTAAAGAATTTTTAGATGATAACTCAGAAGAACTTATTGAGTTTAATGTAGATGGTAAATTTCAAATGCAGTTATCCAAAGGCAATCATTATTATCGAATAAATTTATATCCTGCAGGCGGATTAATGAATGATTGGGATTTTGATGAAACAAAAGAAGGTCTGAACTTAATTCCAAAATCCTCAGCGAGTAAACGCATAAAAATTTCTGAGGAAACTGGCTCTATAACAAATACAAAATCAGAGGCTAAAATAGAGAAACAAAGAAAATTTTTAGAGCATTCAATAGAAAATAAAAACAAGACTAAGAAGATTAACTATTTAAAAAGAAATAATGTATTGTCTTGGGTGAAAAAAATAAACTTCCCTTATTTAAAAAGAATTTTCAAGTTCCTCATTTTGTTTTTAATGCTTTTGTTTATTTATAAATCCTACTTTTATGACGAATGCAGTAACAATGCTGCATGTTATTATTTAAAAGCTCAAGAAGCTGAAAAAAATACAGAATATGATAATGCCTTTAGTTTTTATAAAAAAGCAATTAGGGTAGATAGAAATTACCTCGAGGCTTTCAATTCTAGAGGTTTATTGCATCAAAAATTAGAAATGCATAATAAAGCGATTAGAGATTTTTCCAAAATTATTGAAATAGATGAGATGAATTGGTTGGCATATCATAACCGTGCAAATTCATACACTGCTCAAGGCGATAAAAAATACAGCATTGAATACAAAAAAGCAATGATAGATTATGACAAGTCTATTGAGCTGAATGATGGTAATGAAAATGGGGTTAGTTTTTTTAATAGAGGTATATTAAAAGAAAAAATTGAACTTGAAGCATGTGATGATTTTGTATACAGTTGTGATCGAGAATATACCCAAGGGTGCAATAGATATGATAATAGTTGTTATCCAAAAAATGGAGATTTCGTCCTTTTTAACGAATTTGGGAAAGGGGTTTTCGCGAATAATGGATTAGGTAAAATAAGACTTGATAATTCAATAGGAAATAAAGATGTAGTCGCTGTAATAAGAAGATATGTAAGTGGCGGCAGAGATGGTCCCAGGATTAGAGCTCAGTTTATAAGAAAAGGAGAGATTATTATAATGGAAAACATTCCAAATGGCAGTTATTATACACAAGACTATTACGGAGACTCCTGGATTAAAAATATGGACACTAAAAATAGGTTTTTAAGAAGTGCATCATTTCTAGATTATAAATTTGAGCCATTTAGAATAATGAATAATACAATGACATTTTCCTATAATACTTCAGGGGGAGCGCAAGGTGATCAAATAAGTGAGGATGATTTTTTCAATTAAATTATGATAACAGACTTTAAAATACATTCAAACTATCTGATAGATGGAACAAATGTTAAAGTTTCATGGGAAACATCAGGAGCATTATTCATAAAGATTCATACAGATTCCTGGAAAAAAGGATGGTATAAAAAGAATGATGAAATTGAAATAAACCTCTCCAAAGGATTAAAGAAGGTTACTTTATATGCTGTTGGATTTAAAAAAATTGAAAAAGAAGAAATTATAATTAAATTAAACAAAAACAAAGATTTCACAATAGAAAGAAAAAAAATTAAAAAAATCTATGTCAAAAGTAAAAAGAATTCAATTGAAACTTTTACCAATATAAAGACTTTAAAAGTTATTGATGGAATTAAGCCAAATAATTTTTTAGTGAACTCAAAACAAATAAAGCCAAAAATTAATTACTCTAATTTAAATATTAACGATCATGGATAAATATTATTACAAAACACCCAAGCCAGGCATAATAATGAAAATGATGTGGAAAGCAGCGGGAGCTGACAGATACATACTAGAGAGAAGTACCTATTCTGACCATGTTAAATATGCTTGTTTAGGAGGTATTGTTATTGCAACAGGGCTTATGGCTTCTTTGGCTGGCGGGTATGCCTTTTATATAATATTTGGACATCAAACTGCAAACTTATCACAAGGAACCGAAGCGACAATTGAAGCTGCCTCCTCCCAAACATTAGCTGTAATATTTTCAATGTTATTTGGACTAATTTGGGGATTAATTATTTTCAATATTGATAGATTTATTGTTGCTAGTACTGGAAAAGGAGATGGATCTGAGGCCATTACCTTTAGTGAAATGAAAACTGCTATTCCAAGAATTTTGATGGGTATTATTATTGCAATTACCATTTCTAAACCTGTTGAATTACGGATGTTTCAACAAGAAATTGAAGTAGAATTAAATAGTATAAGAATTAAAGAAGTTGCTAAACAAAAAAAGGAAGTTTCCAAATTGTATGAGGGAGAATTTGAGTTAATTCAAGAAGAAATAACAAGGCTAAGAGAAGATATTGACGCGCACATGAAAAAAAAGAGATCAAAGACAAAATATATATGACAGTGAAATTTCTGGTGAAGGAAGTATAGGTGGAAGAGGAGTTGGTGATATTGCAAAAGAGAAAAAAGAAGCACTCGACATAGCTTCAAATGAATATGATTCAGTTCTTAATCTAAACTTAGCAGCTATTAAAATTCAAGAGATAAAATTTTCTGAGAAAGATTCAATTATGCAAAAAGAGATTGCTAATGCAGAAACCTCTGCAAAAAGCTTAGATGGGTTAATGGCAAGACTTAAAATTGTGGATGAATTAGCAAAAGGAAAAGATGAAGATGGAAATGTAAATGAAGACGCCATTCCTTGGATTATAATCTTTATTACCTTGCTGTTTATGGCAATTGAGCTTACTCCTATATTCTTTAAAATGATGCTGATTAAAAGTCCATACGATTATTTGGAAGATAACATCAAAGGACTTCAAAGAGCTGACCTTGGCATTGAAGTAAAATATGATTATTTTGAAGATCTTAAGGGCGTACAAAGAAATTTAGTCATACACCATCAAGCCAATAAGTTGCTTGCAGAGAAAGTTAAACTCGCACAAACCCAGACAGAACTCAATGACTTTATTATTGATAAATGGAAGGATGAAGAGAAGAAAAATATAGCTAAGAGTCCTGAAGATTTTATTGATAAATCATGATTAGGCAGTTTTTAATTTATGTGTGTGGTCTTGACCCTGTAATACTTCAACAAGATCATATCGCTAATTTGACTTTTAAAAGGTTTGCATTTGGCTTTATGCTCGTTATTGTATTAAGTTTATTATCCACTTTTATTATATTTATTAATACAATTGAAAACTTACTTGCAAGCATAATCTTAGCAGCTTTTTTTTCGCTTATTATTGTTAATTTATATAGACTAATCATAGTAACTACAAGTCCAAATAGTTTAAAAAGAGAAAATTTCAGAGATATGATTGGGCACTATATTATTAAAACAATTGTTTTGTTAATGATATTTTTCATCATCTCCAAACCCTTGGAAACTCTTATTTTTAAAAATAGCATATCGGCACACTTAAATGATTACAAAGAAGAATTGGTTGACAATTTTGAAGAACAACTTAAATCAATTTCAATAGAAAATATCGAAAAGCTTACGTATGAAAATGACTTAACAATAAAGTTCAGAGAAAAAAATAATATAATAATTGACTCTAAGGGTCAAAAATTGATGAACGAAAAAATAAGTTTTATTTTAGAAAATGATCAAAATCAAATTTTTAATTTTGAAAATAAAATAACAAATTCAAATTTTTTCTTTAAGCAAATATCTATTGCGAACTCTAAAGTACCACAAAGCTATTTGTTTTCAATTTTGATTTTATTCATTACTGTTTATCCTGTTTACCAAATTATTTATGACGAGAAATTTAAAATTTATTTCATCTCTGAAGAAGATATTAACAATTCCCTTATTCAAAAGAATTGGGATAAATACTCAGTAAAACAAGAAGAATTATTCTTAGAAGCAACTGGGGAAAAAATGATTAGACAAAACTTATACCAAGATCCTCCGTTTAATAAACTGAAGACTCTTGATAAAACGAAATATCTAAAAAAAGGTTCTTTAATAAAATGGTTTAATAAGGAGTATTAATTGGAGAAAATAAATCTTATAAAAAAAATTATTATTCATGGTGACTTTCAAGGAAGGTATCATGCAGATGAAATCAACACAATATCTTCATTTGATGATTATGATATCAATGTTATTGATGGAAACGTAAGTAATGCTAAACAAACCAACTATTATGATGTAATCTCTGATGAATCAATTTCTTTTCGTTTATCAAAATTAGAAAATGTTAAAATTACTGTTCATGACAAAGAAGGTGATTTTGAGCATGTTTTTGTAGAAGACATTGAGGATTTAATAGTTTACGACATAGAATTCAAGGATGTTATCAAGGAGGGAAAGAGCACCTTAGGGATTATTAAAGGGAAAATATTTGGTTCACTAGTTTATAATGAAGAAGTTGAATTGGCCACGATAGCTCCAAAACTACCAAAAAAAAACCTTGAAATAATTAAGGACACAGCTTCAAAAATCAAAGCTAAAACTGAAAGGAATTTTTTTCCTAGTTTGACCATTCTTTTTTATGGTTCTCTTTTTGTTTGCCTCGCAATTTTATTAAAAGAGAAATTATTAATTTTTTTACTTTTTGGTGTTGGAATATACATATTTAGATCAGTTGCAATTTATTTATTAAAATTAATATTTAGAAGTGCATCTGCAGTATTTATCATATTAATCTTACTAGGGCTGTGGTTTGTTTTTTCTGAGGGATTAGACACTTCTAGAGTAGAAAATGATCAAATTGTTGCTGAAGACCCTCCAGGATATAATGAATTAGTTTCTAGACCTATTTCATGGAATGATTATGATAACAGAACGTATTTTGGTGATTTCAAGTTTAAATATGGAGATTACATTAAATCAAAGGAAAATAAAGAAAAAATCACACCTTTTTCAGAAAAAGATCTTTATGAAAGTTTAAATAAATTTGACATTAATAAATTAGATTTAATTTATTCCACATTACAAAAAATTAAAATTGATAACAATTTAGCTCGAAATAGATTTGCAGAAGTAGTAGTTTCTCTAATTCAAACAATACCATACTCATATAATATAGATGGAAACTGTAAAGGAGAGGATTTACCGTCTGCTTACAAAGCAAATATTAATAGTGGTACTCCTTGCATAAGTAATGTTAAACATGACATTTTAACTCCTTTAGAATTTTTCTATTTCAAAAAGGGAGATTGTGATTCAAGAACTGTTCTGATTTACACTATTCTTAAAAGATTTGGTTATGATGTCGTTATTTTAAATAGTGATTTGTATGCGCACTCCATGATTGGAATTAATATACCTACCTACGGAAAATATAAATTAATTAACGGCAAAAAATATTATTTTTGGGAAACAACTGCTAATGGATGGAGTGTTGGGGTATTGCCACCAGACAATTGGAACATTAGTAAATGGTATTTAGCTTTAAAATAATTATTTACTTTAAAATAAAATTATGAAATTCAATGAGGATCTTTTTTTTAACTCAATAATACAGTTACTTATTTCTATAGTAATTGGTACGATTGTTTTGTACAGTAGCTACAAGTTAATTGAAAAATATATTAGGAAAAAACATGAAATTGAAATTGATAATACTGCATATGGAATTTTATGTTCAGCTATTTTATTTTCAGTAGGTTATCTCATTTCGGGAATAAAAGACCCTATTATCAATTCAATTGATCTAATTCAAAGGAATCCTGACTTTTCAGGCTCTGTGGTTTTAGAAGGTTTAAAATACTCAGGATTATTTTTATCAATTAGTATATTTATAATTTGGATTATCAATGTTTTGGCAATTTACCTCTTCACAATCATGACTAAAGACCTAAATGAATTCGAAGAAATAAAAAATAATAATATAGCTGTTAGTTTGATAACAGCTGCAATAGTTATTACGATTTCTTTAATGGTAAAATCAAGTTTATTTTTGATGCTGGAAGCATTTGTTCCTTACCCAGACATGCCAACATTTAGCTAACTTTTATAATTAGTCAGATTTATTAATTAGGCCTAAGCAATCATCCAACTTGTATAACGATACAAAAATACTAATACATAATATGAATAATAAAGAAAAAGAATGACAAATTTTGGGCCATGATATATTTAATGACACTAAATTTTATTGTGCTGATGAAGATGGAAACACCCTTATTATATCTGCTCAGCATCATGTTTTGCTATGGTACTTACAAATAAAGGATGGGAATGAATGGGTTGATGAAGGTGCTTTCGGTCAACTTGACGAATTTTATCTTACGGGAGATTGAGATGGATTCAGATATAGTTATGATGATATAGAAAAGTTTTTTCTACTTGATGATGATGATGAAATAGAATTTGACGAAGACAGTGGGCAAGAAGAGAACTGGTGTGGCATTGAAGAAGACGATACTTACGAGGCTAGTCAGAAAAAATGGGATGAATACAAGAATAAATTCCCAAAGGTTAGTTCAAAAGACCAATTTGAACCTGAATTGGACTAAATGCAATGTGTGTTGTTTTTGTAAGACTTCAGGATAAGTTAGAGTTACTGGGCTACGGAATAGACGAGCTCAATAATAAGCCTGAGTTGTGGTTTGTGAAATGGGACAGTCGAGAGAAAGTGGCCTTCTTTTATGATTTTTTCCTTAGCAGCCGATATCACTCCAGAATATTTAGAAGAATCGGAAGACCCATTTGCTAATATTGAAGTTATTGAAAATGTATTCACCAACGAACAGAAAAAAGAGATGCTCAAAAAGTTACAGAGGCTTTGATTGACGTCTGCGGTGAAAAAACAAGAAAAGGACAATGGGTCGTAATTGAGGAGGTGAAAAATGGAGATTGGTCAATTGGTGGTGAAATTGCTAATCCAAAATAATAGGCATATCCTATACTTTCAAATCAGACACTTTAAGCCCCAGGTAATGAAAAAGCCCCTTCAGAAGAAGAGGCCCATTGAAGTGACTCATTCCACCTAACTTATCCTTTCACCATCCTTGTAATTGGATTCGGTTTCCAGCTGCCCATTTTCATCCCAGAATTTTGATGATCCATCCTTTTCGCCATCCTTGTAATTGGATTCATGTCTCAGTTGACCACTTTTAAACCACCATTTATGTAATCCATCCCTTTCGCCATCCTTGTAATTGGATTCGGTTTCCAATTGACCATTTATGTACCAAGATTTCCATAATCCATCCTCTTCACCATCCTTGTAATTGGATTCAAATTCCAATTGACCATCTGGATACCCTTTTTTAAATAATCCATCCTTTTTACCATCATTGTAATTGTTTTCGGAATAAAGTTGACCATTTTCATACCAATTTTTAACTAATCCGTCAAATTCACCATCCTTGTAATTGGATTCTTCTCGCAGTTGACCATTTGGCCAAAAATCTTTTTTTAATCCATCCTTTTCGCCATCCTTGTAATTAGATTCGGCTTCAAGTTGACCATTTTCATACCAGTTTTTTGATAATCCATCAAATTTACCATCCTTGTAATTGGATTCTTCTCGCAGTTGACCATTTGGCCAAAACCTTTTAATTAATCCATCTTTCTTTTTTAAAAAATTAAATATTCCCATAACTTTTAATTTAGTATTTAGTTTGTACTTGACAATCGTTTTTTCATTTCACAAGGTAGGCATATCCTTAACTTTCAAAGCAGGCACTTCTAAGCCCCTGAGGTTGGTCAACGATACTTGGAGAGAACTATGTCCCATTAATTGCTGAAGCCTCGCTAGAGAGCCTGTTTTTTTTAGTCTATACAACGGCATATCCTCTTCTTTCAAATCAGGGACTTCTATGTCTTGGAGGATTGAATAGATATAAAGAATTCATTAAGAATATTCTTTAAAAAAAACATACATTTAAAAAATGAATAAGTTGCTTCTATTATTATTTGCACCTACTGTTTGTTTTGGTCAATACGAAATTAAATTTACAACTAGTAGTTATGCTGATTTGGATGTGAAATTTACATCCAGCAGCTATGCTGACATAGACGTTAGATTTGTAAGTTCAGAATATTCCGCGGACTTTACAGTTGGATTTACTAATACAAAAAGTAAAGCAACAGCAGCTATAACAAACAGTAGCTATGCGGATATAGATATTAGAATAACTGAAAGTAGCTATGCTGATATAGATATTAGAATAACTGAAAGTAGCTATGCTGATGTAGATATTATGATTAAGGAGTCGGGGGTTGTAGATTATTTAATATACTCCGATAAATATCTTGATAAAAGCGAAATAATTGTTGCTTGTCTCCCTATTATTAAGGCTTACAGTGAAGATAAACTTAAGGAAGATAAGATACCTTTATTTTTTAAAAATTGTGGTAACATTCTAGCCCCAAAATACAACACTTATATCTCTGATGATTTTGAGGGGTGGGATTATGATAATGCCATATACGAATTAGATAATGGGTTATCTGTTTCTTCAAATACTTATAAATACTCATATTCATATAGGCCATCAATACAACTTTACTATTGTGATGGCTGGTATGCATCTGTAGATGGAGGGGAATTAGAACCTGTTATTGTATATAACTAAACCATAGGCATATTCGCCTCCTTCAACTCGGCTACCTCAGGACCCCTCAAGTAGGTTAGAGATACTAGGAGAGAACTATGTCCCATTACCTGCTGAAGTGTCGTGAGAGCCTGTTTTCTCATAGACCTGTACTACAAAGCCTCAATCTGAAGAGGTGGTAGAACAGTAAACGTTTACTGTAGAGATTATAGATAGACTAACTCCTTAGATAAAGCATTGATGAATGGTCTAATCTGTTCTTTGACCATCTTCATCCCACTCTTTCCATAATCCATCCTGTTCACCATCCTTGAAATTGGATTCAGATTGTAAAGTTAGAGAAGTGGGGTGTTTTAGTTTGATTTCTAGTTAACTGAACCCGAAGTACTTTTAACTGATTCATTAGGACCAGGATCTAGGACACTATTATATCTGACACTCAATCCTCCAACTGATTTGATATAACCATCAGGACCAGGATCTAGGACCCCATTATATCTAATATTAACATTTCCTACTGATTTTATAGTACCATCAGGACCAGGATCTAAGACCCCATTATATCTAATATTAACATTTCCTACTGATTTTATAGTACCATCAGGACCAGGATCTAAGACCCCATTATATCTAATATTTACATTACCTATTGATTTTATAGTACCATCAGGACCAGGATCTAGGATACTATTATATCTGATTTCACCTCCGGGAACAGAATAGTTAAGTTTACCTGTATGTGTATTAACAGAAAACTCTATACCTGAAGAATTCCACCTGATATCCATTGATTGAGAATATCCAAAAAAGTGTATAGAGAGTAATATTATGGTAATTAATTTTTTCATATTGTCTTATTTTATAATTTATAAAGTTATACCGAAACCGTGGTTGGGGTTTAATTTCTAATTATTTATTTCGATAGAAAATGTTTCTTTTGAAAGATCAGAGTATTGATACCAATAGTACTCATAACTGTTCTTTTCACTTCTAATGTGTAATGATTAAACTGTTTTCACTACTTTCGGAAGGCAACTTAATATTATGAAAGAACTACTATTAATACTACTGCTAACATCACCATTTATTGGTTTAGGGCAAGATGATAGCTATGCTGGAAAATGGAGTGCTTCAGGAGAGGGATTTGAAAACACCATGACTCTTGAAAAGATTGAAGGCGAAAATAATATCTATAAATTTTCTTTTACTGGCTGGAGAAGCTCATATGATAGCTTTACCAAGCGGGTCACAAAGTTTCCAGGTGAAATGATAAATGACGTTTTTATAATAGAAATAAAAGACAATTTAGCACATTACAATGATGACCTTCTGGTTTTGGATGAAGAATTTCCGATATATAATGATGGAGAGGAACGGTGTAATGTTTATTTTCAATTTAATAAAAATAACATCTTGGTGAAGACTGAGTATTGCCATTTAATATATGCAGGTTTTGGAGTCTCTTTTGCTGGGATATATGAAAGAACGAAGTAGTCGTTAAAGAGCTATTTCTTCGTATAGGTCAATTATTGAATTAAAGTATTACTTTTATAAAGGCTAATCAAAATAGCATGCAGCTAAACTATAGGCATATTCCTCCTCAACTAATTCAATACTTTTAAAGAGAACTTGCGATTATGAAAACCCCACTTGACGCTGAGGCGTATTACAATAGAGCTATGTCAAAGCTTCAGCAAGGAGACTTCAGCGGGGCTATAGCAGACTGTAACAAATCTATAGGGATTAACCCTAATTTTTTTGTAGTGTACTATGTCAGGGGGCTTTCAAAAAATGATATTGAAGACTATAATGGAGCTATAGCAGACTTCACTAAGGCTATTGAGATTGAGCCTAATTTTATCATGGCTTACAGCAATAGGGCTGGTGCAAAAAAGGCTCTAGAAGACTACAATGGAGCCATAGCAGACTTCACTAAATCGATTGAAGTTAACCCCCATGACGCTAGGGCTATGGGGGACCATGATCTTGCTACGGTCTATAACGATAGAGGCATTTGTAAAAAGGAGTTAGAAGACTACGACGGAGCTATAGCAGACTATGACAAAGCTATAGAGCTTGACCCTAGTTTTGAGGGGGCTAAATATAATAAAGCTGTTGCAAAATTAGCGATGGACTTCCTCAATGACGCTATAAAGGACACCATGCTAGATGCTGTAAACTCTACCATGCAGGACCGATCAAAGGCAAGAGATTCTATAGTGGACTGTACTAAAGCTATAGAACTTGACCCTAATGACGCTGAGGCTTATTTTAATAGAGGTGATTCAAGGTATCTGCTAGAAGACTACAGCGAAGCCATAGCAGACTACAATAAAGCTATAGAGATAGACCCTAATAACGTTGAGGCTG
>Ga0233439_10005440_pt1 | contig 11817 bp, 9 predicted proteins | sample SI_123_September_6_FD_182713 | JGI IMG/M metagenome (GOLD analysis project Ga0233439, IMG submission 182713) | Seawater microbial communities from Saanich Inlet, British Columbia, Canada - SI_123_September2016_100_MG | ecosystem: Environmental > Aquatic > Marine > Inlet | place: Canada: British... | reverse complement strand
TGACGACACCCTGCGTGCCCGGGCCGAAGAACAGGGCATGCTGGATCGACTGACCCAGGTTGCCGCCTTCCCCCGGCAACGGGTGGAAGTGGTTCGCGGGCCCAATGCCTCTGCCGAGGTAAACGAGATGTTCTATCGGCGCGGCTGGACCGACGGCCTGCCCATTGTGCCGCCCACCACCAACCGGGTGGACGCCATGCTGCGGGCGGGCGGGCGGCAACGCAACTTGGTGCTGGGCGAAGCAGATCCCCTGAAAGGCGTGGTAACGGTGGAAAAGGTGGCCATCAACGCCGTCATGGCCGGCTGCGAGGATGCCCATATGCCGGTGGTCCTGGCCGCGGCGGAAGCCTTGTTGGAGCCGGAATTTAATCTGCGCGGTGTGCAGACGACGGACGAGAACGTGACGCCGTTGTTGATGCTGTCGGGTAGCCTGGCGAAACGTCTGCATATGAACAGCCGCTTTGGCGCATTGGGGCCTGGCTGGCGGGCCAATGCCGCCATTGGTCGGGCGGTCCGTTTGATCATGCATAACCTGGGCGGCGGCTGGCCCGCAGCCGTGGCCTTCGCGGGCCTGGGGCAACCGGGCCGCTATAGCCTATGCCTGGCAGAGGACGAAGAATTTAATCCGTGGGAAAGTCTGCGTGAGGAACTTGGTTTTGCCAAGGATGACAACGTTCTGGTCGTACAGCGGGCCGAAAGCGTGGTCAACGTCACAGGTGGCCTGGACGACCTGGCATCCGTCATGGCATCTGCCACGTCGTCTTTTTCTCGGCTGCACGGCGGTACGGTGGCTGTCATCGTCGCGCCACACGTTGCGAAAGTTCTGGCGGATGAGGGCAAGACGAAGGCGGATGTAAAAGCCTATCTGCATGCAAACAGCATGACATCAGCGGATGAATTCAAGAAATCCTGGATACCGTCCCGTTTGGCAGGCAAGACAAAATTCCCCCGCTGGGTCCGCGCCGGATTGGAAGCGGGCTGGGTCCCGGCAGTGGAAAAGCCCGAGGACATCACGGTTATTGTCGCGGGCGGCGACATTCCCATTCCCCAATGTGCCTATATGCCCACCTGGGGCTTCCCCGCATGCCGCATTGCAAAGAAGATTGAGACAACTGGAATTTAGATGGCCCCGACTCCTAGAGCACCCAGAGCACCCCGAACCACCCACCAAGTAGCCGTTATCGGCGCTGGTATTGCCGGTATGGCAGCGGCCACGGAAGCGGCCCGCTGTGGCCTGAAGACGGCCCTGTTCGATGATGGTTTGTTGGGCGGCCTGATCACCAACGTCGGTGCTGTGCATGGCCATCCAGGGGCCGAAGGCACGACGGGCGCGGATCTGGTCAACACCATGTTGGGCGAGGTTTTGGAGGCGGGGGTCGACTATCAACCGGGCACGGTGACGACATTAACGGCTGCCAACGATCACTGGAGCCTGCCCGGCAACAGCGTCACCACCCGCCGGGTCATTCTGGCAACGGGCGCGGACCTGCGCACATTGGGTGTGCCGGGCGAAGAAGCATTGGCCGGTCGCGGTGTATCGCAATGCGCTTTTTGCGATGGCGGTCTGTACAAGGGCAAGGACGTCGCCGTGGTGGGGGGTGGTGACGGTGCCTTTCAGGAGGCCCTGCATCTGGCCGAACTATGCGCCAACGTCACCATGATCCTGCGCGGCAAAAAACCCCGCGCGCGCCCCGTCTTCGTGCGGCAAGCAGCCGATTTGGCCAACATGCACTTTCGCTGGAACACTGAGGTGCAGGAGATTATCGGCAATGATGGCGTTGATGCCGTGCGCCTGGAAGACAGCGGCGGGGCGGAAGAAACCCTGGCCATCGCAGCCGTTTTCCCCTTCATCGGCCTGGCGCCCAGAACGGCGCTGGTAAACGCCGGCAAAGATGATATGGGCGCGCTCACCGTCGATGCCGAACTACAGACAGATCAACCGGGCCTTTACGCCATAGGTGCTGCCCGCGCCGGATACGGCGGCCAAATCGCCCACGCCATCGCCGACGGCAAAACCGCCGCCCAGGCGGCCTGGCGCTCGATCTAAACGACCGGGAACATGGAGACGTTAATGCATGAACTAGCAGGCAAGTCGGCGATCATTACAGGTGCCTCCCGTGGCATAGGGGCTGCGACCGCGCGTGAGTTTGCAGCACTTGGCGCATCCGTCGTCCTTGCCGCCCGTACGTTGGGGGAGATCGAGGCCATCGCCGCTGAAATCTGGGCAGCGGGCGGAAAAGCGACAGCCGTCGCCTGCGATGTCTCCCGTTATGACGATGTGCAAGCAGCCGTCGAACGATGTCAGCAGGCCTATGGCAGTGTGGATATTCTGGTCAATAACGCCGGGGTTATCGAGCCCATTGGCCCCCTGGCGGAGCCTGACCCCGATCTATGGGGGGCCGCCACGGACATCAACTACAAAGGCGTCTATTACGGCCTGCGGGCCGCCATACCGGCCATGCTCAATCAGGGCGGCGGTGCCATTGTCAATGTCAGTTCGGGTGCGGCAACATCCGCGTTGGAGGGGTGGAGCCAATATTGTTCCTCCAAAGCGGGGGCGCTATCGCTGACCCGCAGCGCCAATTTGGAATACCGCGACCAGGGCATTCAAATTGTCGGCCTATCTCCGGGCACGGTAGCGACTGAAATGCAGGTCATCATCAAGGCATCGGGCATCAACCCGGTCAGTCAGTTGGACCCCTCCATCCACCTGCCACCCGAAATGGCGGCAAAGGCCATTGCCTGGCTGTGCACGAAAGAGGCGGCAGAGTTTGCCGGCGGCGATGTCTCTCTGCGCGACGAGGATATGCAGAGGCGGATGGGCCTTACCCTTTAGCCTCCTGGCGTTGGGAATGGAGCTGTTCTGATCGTCGCTGGTCTGTTCCGACGGCATCGCTGTGGATGCCCGGATCAAGTCCGGGCATGACATTTTTATTAGTTTTTAGCCGTTTTTCGACATATCGTTGTCATTGCCGGGCCTGATCCGGCAATCCATGTCGCCGCTGCTGTTCTCCTCAAGCCAGTGTCTAAGGTGCAGTCAACGAGGCCCTGGTTCGTTGATGTTGTCCAGGGGATAAATGGGGCGGCGGACGTTTTGGTAGTCCAGCAGGCTGTTGTCGGACGTGGTTACGCCCACACCGTCCAGGGTCATGGTGTGCTTGGCGATGGGCGCGAAGCCGGCCCGATAGTGGATGCGGGATTTCAACAGGACATAGCGTTTGAAGGCCGGATCAATGCCGACCGAGAGGAAGATGCCCTGGTCCCAGGGTTCGTGATGTAACGAGACCACGACGATCTGCATCTTGCCCGTATCCAGCACCGCCGTAGGGCCCATTTGCACCACCAGGCCAGTGTACATAGGCCCGCGCACGGTCCATTCCCCATCGCTGAGCACCTTGACCTTACCGGTGATCATCAAGGGTTCACCCTTACGGTTGATCGACGGCATATCGGTCTTGCCACCCAAAGGAATGGTCACCGTGGCACCGACGCCGGCCTGCATCATTTCCTGCACAGCCTCCGGATCCCACAGACCGCCGACGGCGACGTCTTCCAGGTCCTGGCGAATGACTTCTTCAATCGCCGTCATGACGTCCTGATTACCGCCCGATCCGGTGTTGTCGGAATGATCCAGCAGGATCACCGGCCCATTCGTAATTTCCTTGGCCTCTGCCACCGCTTCCACCAAGGGTACGTGGTTATAAAGATGCTCGCCGCGATGTTCCCACATCTCTGCCCGCAGGCGATCCACCACCACTTCGGCGGCCTCCATTTTGCCATCGGCAATGGTGATGCAGGATATGCCCGCATCCTGAATATCCGCCAGGGCGAAACCACCAAAGACGGTCGCGGCCAGAACCTCACCCGCAGCCTCTGCCTCCCGGGTCAGACGGATCAGGCTTTTGAAAGGTTCATCGTCCGTGCCCTGGCGCAGGGTCTGACTTAACACCGGCACCCGACCCCAGGCCATGACCGGGTCCATTTCGCCCCGCAGTTTCGCGAGGAGGATTTTCCCGACCGTGGTGCCCACTTCGAACATGTCCGTATGTGGATAGGTCTTATAGCCGATCAGGGCGTCGCAGTTTTCCACCATGGCCTGGGTCAGATTGGCGTGCAGGTCGCAGGTCACACAAATTGGCGTGCTGGGTGCCGCCTGGCGGACCCGGGCCAGCAAGGTGCCCTCCCCATCCTGGGTGCTTTCCGTCACCATGGCCCCATGCAGATCCAGCATGATGGCATCGCAGCCTTTGGCCACCGCCTCCAATATACTGTCCGACATGCGGTTATAGGCATCATCACTGACGGGGCCCGAGGGCATTGCCTCTGCCGCGATGGGGGAGATAATCTCCGCATCCGCCTCGCGGCACAGTTTGATGTAGGCCGACAGGGTCATATTGGTGGGCTCATATGCCCGAATGACCTCCCTGCCGAAGGTGGCGCTCCAATCCTCAAACCGGGACCATGGCGTTGGTACCGGCGAGAACGTGTTGGTTTCGTGTTTCATCATGGCCATGACCACGCGCATGATGGTTCCCCCTATCAGATCCGAATCACTTCGTAATATACTAATACAAATGAAAACGCCCGGCACAAAGGCCGGGCGTCATCACAATATTTGTACCTGCTATTCGCGGTTGCCGAACAGGTGCAACAGCATCAGGAACAGATTGATGAAGTCCAAATACAGGGTCAAAGCGCCCATGATGGCCTTTTTGTTCATGGTCGCCGTACCATCGGCTTCCAGATAGTTGTTCTTGATCTTTTGCGTGTCATAGGCAGTCAGGCCCGTGAAGACCAACACACCGATGACGGAAATTACCCACTGCATCATATCTGACTGCATGAAGAGATTGACGATGGAGGCAGCGATAATGCCGATCAGGCCCATCATCAGGAAGCTGCCCCAACCGGAGATGTCCTTCTTGGTGGTGTAGCCAAACAAGCTCATGGAACCGAACGTCACGGCGGTGATCATGAAGACCCGAACCACCGATGCGCCCGTGTACACCTTCAAAATATACGACAGCGACGCCCCCATAAGAGCGGCAAAAATCCAGAAAGTCGCCTGGGCTGCGCCGGAGCTCATTTTATGGATACGGACACCAAGGAACATAACCAGCCCCAGGGGCGCCAGCATAATGACCCATTGCAGCGGCGTACCATAAATTGCCTGCATCAAAGCCGGCGTATTGGCCACGGCGTAAGCAACAATACCGCTCAACAACAGGGCAGAGCCCATGTAGTTGTAAACTTTCAGCATATAAGCGCGCAGACCTTCATCGATCTGTGCATCGACTGCTGCGCCAACCTGCCCCCGCTGTTGGCCGAAAACCGATCCTCTAGGATCCATTGCCATGTATTTAACCCCTTATGGTAACGACAAATTCCAAAACTAAATTCCTCACCTCTATATTGTCGAAAATACCCCAAATTTCAAGGGCTTTCGGCCCTATCCGAAGTTTCGCCGCGTTCTTCCGGATGGTCGGGTCTTATTCGTTCCGCAGCAGGGGCGCAGGCTTTTGACTAAGGGCGATCCAGGTACCCAACATTCCCGCCCCCACAGTGACAAAGAGGCAAACGATCGTGGTCAAAAACACCCCCTCGGGCAGCCAATACCACGGCATGCCCATGATTTGCGCCACCACCGCGTAGCCCGCAGCCGTCCCCACGCCTGCTGCCAAAATCGCAGTTATCAGCCCCAAAAGAGCATACTCCAGAAAATATGTCGCCAAAATACGCCCTCTGGTAGCGCCCAATACCTTCAACACCACCGCATCATAGACCCGGCGGCGGTGATTGGCAGCAATCGCCCCTGCCAGAACCAAAATACCAGCCGCCAGGGTAACGGCGGCGGTCGAGCGGACGGCAATGCCAATATTGCGCAGGATCTGGTTGACCGCCTCCAACGCCTCACGAATGCGAATGGCGGTAATGTTGGGATAGGCATCGGTTACTGCCATTTGCAGGGGCAGTTCCGCAGCTGCCGTGGCCTTTGCCGTGGCGATGAAAGTTTGCGGTGCACCTTCCAATGCGCCGGGGGCAAAAACGATGACAAAATTGATCCCCAAAGTGGACCAGTCAATGCGGCGCAGATTGGCGATTTCGGCCTCAATCTCCCGACCCAGGACATTGACGGTCAAACGGTCACCGATGCCTATCTTCATACCCCTGGCGATGGCCGCATCGAGAGATATCAGCGGCGGGCCGGTATAGTTCGCAGGCCACCAATCACCCGCCACAATCCGCGCATCGGGGGGCGGATCGGCGGTATAAGTCAAACCACGGTCACCACGGACGGCCCAGGCGACCTCAGGTGCAACGGTCGCCTTTGAAGCATCCAGACCATTAATTTTGACAATGCGCCCCCGCAGCGACGGCACCCGTTGGACATCTTCCACACCGTCGATGGATTGGGTCAGGACATCAAAGGCTGTGGCTTGATCAGGCAGAATATCGATGAAGAAAAATGCCGGTGCTTTTTCCGGCAAGCGCTCCGTCACCTGTAAATTCATATTGCCTTCGACGCTGATTACGGCGACCAGAACGGACAGGCCCAGGCCGAACGATTGCACCACGGGCACGGTTGCCGCACCGGGACGATACAGATTGGTCAGGGCCAGGCGCAATATGGATCGCCGGGGGCGGGGCAGACGGCGCGCCAGATCGACGATCCCCAGGCCGGCAGCCAGAAAAGCAGCCATGGCAGCAGCCGCACCACAAACAAACCAAATGGCAAAACGCTGCTCGTCCGCCGACAGGATCGCCAACCCGGCCAGGGCGACGAAAGCCACAACGGCAAGGGCGATGTAGCGCCAGGGCGGGCGGGCGGCAAAGGGTGCCGCCAGATCCCGGAACAAAGCCCCTGCCGGTACCCCCTGGGCCCGTGCCAGGGGCCAGATCGCAAAGGCAAATGCGGTCAGGAAGCCATACGTGGCCGCCAGCAACAGGGGCAGGAGATGGAGGTCAAACCGGACCTGGAAAGGCAGCAAATCCGCCATCAGGCCCGACAGCAGGATCGGTATGCCTGTCCCTACCAACAACCCTATGGCGACGCCGACAGCGGTCAATGCCATGATCAACAGCAGATAAACCTGAAAGATCAATCGAGCCGGCGCACCAAGGCATTTCAGGGTCGCGATGGTACCTGTCTTGGCTTCGAGAAAGCTGCGCACGGCATTACCAATACCCAGGCCACCCACCAACAGGGCGGTCAGGCCCACAAGGGTCAAAAATAACCGCATACGATCGATGAAGCGACGCAGACCGGGTGCCCCATTGCGCACATCGCGAATGCGCCAGCCCGCATCGGGAAAGCGTGTTTTCAAACCTTCTATCCAGGCCACCGCATCCGTACCGGGCGGCAGAGCCAGACGATAGCGGTATTTCACCTGGGTCCCCTCGCGGATCAGCTTCGTCTCGCCCAACGAGGCCGTGGCCACCATCAAGCGTGGCCCCAGAACGAACGAGTCCGCACCCCGGTCCGGCTCCCGCGCAATTGCGGCGGTAATTCGAAAAATCCCTTCGCCTACCTTGACCTGATCGCCCACTTCCAGCTTCAGGCGCTGTAACAATACCGCTTCGGCCACTGCACCCGGCAGGCCATCGCTGGGCCGCAAGGCATCGGCCAGACTTTTGCCTGTTGCAAGCTTCATTTCGCCATACAGGGGATAAGGACCATCCACGCCCTTTAGCTCTATCAAGCCGCGCTGTTGGCCGTCTATTCGCCGGGCCATGGAGCGCATTTCGATAATTTCGCTGATCTGCCCCGCTGATCGCAGATAGGCCATCTGGGCACTGTTGGCAGGTTGATGGGACAGGCGCAATTCCACATCGCCGCCCAGCAACAGGCGGCCATCCCGGCGCATACCATCGACAAGAGCGTCCGAAAGAGAGCCGACGCCAGCGATGGCGCTAACACCGAGGGCGACGCATAAAAGGAAGATGCGAAATCCACGGATGCCCCAAATACTACCGCGAAGCTCCCTTCGGGCGATGGTCCATGCGAGGGTCGGGGCCAATGTTGGGGCCAGCATGCTAGTCCGCTGCCAAGGTAGCCGTGTCATCCAAAAGGCCATCCCGCATATGCATGATACGGTCGCAACGTTCGGCCAAGGCCGGATCGTGGGTAATCAGGATCAGGGTGCTGTTGACGGCTGCATGCAGACGAAACATCAATTCGATGATGGCGGAACCCGTCGCACCGTCCAGATTGCCGGTCGGTTCATCGGCCAGCAACAAGGCCGGGCGGCGCACCACGGCCCGGGCCAGGGCGACGCGCTGCTGCTCACCGCCCGATAATTGGGCGGGATAGTGGGTCAACCGATGCTCCAACCCGACATCCGCCAAGGCGGCTTCCGCGCCGGCGAAGGCATCCGCCACACCAGCAAATTCCAGGGGCATGGCAACGTTTTCCAGGGCCGTCATGGTGGGGATCAGATGGAAGGATTGGAAAACGATGCCGACGTTGTCCCGCCGGAACAAAGCCAGGGCATCTTCGCCCATATCCTGCAGGCTGTGCCCGGCAACCTGGACCTCGCCATGGCTGGCTCGCTCCAGCCCGGCGATCACCGCCATCATGGTCGATTTCCCGGATCCCGATGGCCCCACCAGACCAATGGCTTCACCTTTCGGGACAGACAGGCTAACACCGCGTAAGATGTCCACGGGCCCTGCCTCGCTGGGCAGGGTCAAATGCACGTCTTTCAGGTTAATCATGATGTCGTTTGAATTCACTACGCATCCCCTATTTGCCCTTAAAGTATCCATGCCAGATAGTTACGTCACGCGCCTTGTCAAGGTCGCGGCCATTTTGCTGACCCTGATATTGCCGCATGCGAAGGCCGAGGCGAAAACAATCCTGACCTTTGGCGACAGCCTGACGGCGGGTTATGGCCTGGAAGAGAAGCACGGTTTTGTGGCTCAGTTGCAAACCGCCCTGCGCCGGACCGCCCAGGACATAACGGTAAAAAACGGCTCGGTTTCAGGCGACACCACGGCCGGCGGCCGGTCCCGTCTGGCCTGGACCTTGAATGGGCAGATCGATCTGGTAATTGTGGAACTGGGTGCCAATGACGCCCTGCGCGGCGTTGATCCGGGCGAGACGCGGCGCAACCTGGATGCCATTCTTTCAACCCTGAAAAGACGCGGCATTAGGGTACTGTTGGCTGGCATGCGCGCACCGCCCAATCTGGGACCGGATTATGCCAAAGCCTTTGACAGCATTTATCCTGAACTATCCAAGGCGCATGGCATTGCCCTTTATCCCTTTTTCCTGGACGGCGTGGCGGCGGTGCCGGGCCTTAATCAACGCGACGGCATTCATCCGAACAACGCCGGTGTTAAGGTCATTGTCGATGCCATGACGCCATATGTGCTAAAGCTAATCGAATAAATTATTTGGGGGACGTTAAGTGTGCGTCTGTTTATAGGGATTTCTTTGCCGGATCGGATCAAGGATACCCTGACCGCAATGTGCGGCGGGGTCGATGATGCCCATTGGCGGAGCCGGGACCAATTGCATCTGACTTTGCGCTTTATCGGCGAAGTGGATGGTGCCATGGCCCGTGACATTGACGATATTCTTTACCGAATCGACGCGCCGGCATTTCCCTTGCGCTTGCGAGGTACCGGTTTTTTCAAGGAGCGAAAGCTGGCCCGGGTGCTTTGGGCAGGTGTTGAGGATGATGCGGAACTTCGCCGGCTGCATAAAAAAATTCAATATGGCCTCGCCGCCATTGGGGTACAACCTGAACGTCGCCGCTATCACCCGCACGTCACCCTGGCCTATCTGAACGGCATCGATGCAATGGAAGCGGAAGGTTATGCCGCCCGTTATAGCGAATATACCTCGCCCCGCTTTATGGTGGAGCGTATCTGTCTGTTCTCCTCCCACCTGGCACGGGATGGTGCAATTTATACCAAAGAGGCGGAATACCACCTCCGCAGGTCGGAGCACGCCCTAACATGAAGCGGTCCATCGCCCCTTTTGTACTTGCCTTAGTTATCGTGGTGGCCTGTGCGCCCGCCGCGCAGGCTGATTTCATTGGCGGATTGAAAGCTTACGGCCAGGGTGATTTTGTAACCGCCCGGGCGCAGTGGGAGGGCGCAGACGCAGCCAACGACAAGAACAAATCAATGGCCCATTACCGCCTGGGCCTGATGTTGGTGCATGGCACAGGCGTCGCGAAGGACCCCGATACCGGCCTTGCCTGGCTGCGCCGGGCCGGGGATGACGGCCTGACCCTATCGCAGTTGGACCTCGCCGAACTGCTGTTCCAGGGCGATGATCTGCCACGCAATTATGCCGAGGCATTCGAATGGAGCCAGCGTGCCGCCAAGGGGGGTAGTTCGTTGGCGCGTTATTACATGGGTCGCCATTATGACCGGGGCCTGGGCGTAGGCCTGGATTACCACGAGGCTGCGAAGCATTTTCAATTTGCCGCGGAAAAAGGCGTGCCCCGCGCACAGCGTCGATTGGGTCAATACTTACTTGCCGGCATTGCGGTGGACCAGGACCCCGAAAAAGGCCTGCACTGGTTGGAACAGGCTGCAAAGGGTGGCGATGCCACGGCGCAATACGAAGTCGCCAAACGCTATAACCTTGGCAATGGCGTGGAAAAGGACCTTGGCAAGGCACGAAAACATTATCTCAGCGCCGCCCTAGGCGGCAATGCCAAGGCGCAACATGACCTGGCCATATTCCATATTAAGGGTCTGGCAGGGGATGTGAACCTTAAGGAAGGGCGGTTCTGGCTACAACGCGCCGCCGCCTCGGGCATCGCCCATTCTCAATTCCGGCTTGGCCGCCTGGAACTGACGGAACTACGCCATCCATTGTTGATTTTCGAGGCCTTTGATTGGATCGGCAAGGCCTGGCGGCAAAACTTTGCCGCCTCCCAGGAAATGATCGCAAAACTGGCCAAAGATCTGCCGGACCAAATACAGTTCAACAATCTGCGCGGCAGGATTGATGCCGACGCAACGGTTTTCTGTTTGCTTGCCTATACAGTTAGCGCCTGGCCGGAAATTGATAAGCATTGTGCCCGGCTGGCGGAGTTCGGACAAGTGGTGGCGCAATATGTCATGGGCCGGGTGCATGAACATGGCTTGGGCCGGCCAAAGGATCTGACCAAAGCGCACAACTGGTATCGCAAGGCCGCATTGGAAGGTCTACCACGGGCGCAAAATGCCTTGGGCCGCATGGTCATGCGCGGCATGGGGGTCAAGGCCAGCGCGGCCCGTGGTGCCAATTGGGTGCGCCGGGCCGCCGAACAGGGTTATGCGCCGGCGCAATTCAATCTGGGCTATATGCATGAAAAAGGCTTTGGTGTGCTGGCCCACCCTGTGGCCGCCGCCAACTGGTACCGCCGGGCGGCGGAGCGCGGCCATGCAAGGGCGCAATTTAACCTGGCGGCCCGCTATATGGCCGCCGACGGCGTGCCCCATGACGCAGTGGAGGGCTATAAATGGTTATTGCTGGCAGGCATCTCCCAAGGGGTCGATCACAGCGCCAAGGGAGATGTAAAAGAAAAATCAGCCAGGGCACGATGGTTGTTCGAGGCCCGCATGACCCCGGCTCAACTGGAAAAAGCCAAGCGCCGTGCGAAAGCCTTCCGGCCCAAGAGCACGCCCTAGTGGTCCGATTCTAACGGATGGTTCCCATCCGCTAGAATCGGACCACTAGACTCTTAAACCCCCATTTCCCAGATGAACTCGTTAATCGATGCCCTGAGATGGAGATTATGCTATAAGAATCAATATGTTGAGGAGTTGATGGAGTGGTTGGCATGGCACACCCGATGGGTGAATCGAAACGGG
>Ga0233439_10005433_pt1 | contig 11829 bp, 10 predicted proteins | sample SI_123_September_6_FD_182713 | JGI IMG/M metagenome (GOLD analysis project Ga0233439, IMG submission 182713) | Seawater microbial communities from Saanich Inlet, British Columbia, Canada - SI_123_September2016_100_MG | ecosystem: Environmental > Aquatic > Marine > Inlet | place: Canada: British... | reverse complement strand
GAGGAAAGTCCGAGCACCTCATGAATCAGAGTGCCTGCTAACGGCAGGGCGGGGCGACCCGACAGAAAGTGCAACAGAAAATAAACCGCCTTTCGTTTCGGCGATCGGTAAGGATGAAACGGTGCGGCAAGAGCGCACCGCTCGGATGGCGACATTCGGGGCAAGGTAAACCTCACTCGGTGCAAGACCAAATAGGGAAGCTATGACCGGATTCGGGGAGCTTCCGGGTTGGTTGCTTGAGCCTGTGGGCAACTGCAGGCCTAGATGGATGGCCGTCGCTGATTTCGCTTTATTGCGGAGTTAGTACAGGACTCGGCTTATAGTCCGCCTCGCGGCGAGACGCCACTTACGTGAATAGCCCCCGGCAAAACCGGGGGCTATTGTTTTTTTGGGTACGTTGAAACTGATGACTGAAGCAGCACATTACAAAGCCTTTTTTGATGAAAGTGGTACCCACGTTGGTGCTGAAGTAATCGCCGTTGGAGGATTTCTTGCAGATGCTGAAAGCTGGAAGACCTTCTGTGATGAGTGGCAGACTGCTCTTGATTACAACGGTCTTGATTATTTTCATATGACCGATTATGAAAATATTCAAGGTCCATATCTCTCGTGGACAGATAAACAAGGTCGCGACTGCATCAACCAATTGTTGGACATTATTCACCGGTATGTAATTCAAAGTGTCGGAATCATTATTCCGTTGCGATCGTTTGATCAAATCATGTCGGACCGCGCAAAATCGATTTGCGGAGATGCGTATGGCCTCGCTGCAATTCAATGTTGGGCGAACCTCGCATCTACTGCCAGACATCCGAAAATCAACGCTGCATTTGAGATTGTTATGGAAGATGGTGCGAAAGGTAAGGGTGCATTAATCGACGTAGTTCGAGCCGCATCAGGCGATACCGAATGGTTCGAGAACAACAGGATTAAATCCCTGTCATTCGAGGACAAGCGCGAATTTCCTCCACTTCAAGCTGCCGATATCTTGGCGTATGAGCTATACAAGCATGGTCTTAGGCAGTTCGGTTCAGAGAAACGACCTGATAGGTATCCCCTTCGGCAATTGCAGAGATCATATCGGCAGTGGCATTACCTCGACGACTCTGGGCTCCGGGAAGCCGATGATTGGCCGGCAAACCTCCGGTTGCGGGGCGAGTAATGACTACTCCTATATCGAGTAATCCACGTTCAAGGTGTCGGCCATTTTCTTGAAGTAGTCGACGGTATGGCGGGGGAGCGGGACTCCCTGTTCCTTTCGCTTGGTCACGTACTTCGAGTCGGGGTAGCCGGGGTACATAACGTCTCCATCGGCTTCTGGAGATGGCTCTTGTGCTCGGAAGGCTTTGAGCATTTCGTCCATGTCGGACTTGAACTCGTTGGCGGGTCTAAAGCCATCGATTCGAGTTGCTTGGAAGTAGTGGCAGAAACGTCCGCCCTTCGGGTTGTCCATCATCAGACCCGAAAGTCGTTCACCCGGCAGAACTCCACCGAGCACATCAGCCATAACGCCGATTCCCGTGCCTTTGTGAGCGCCGGTGTCGTACTTGCCACCCAGCGGCGGCTGACCAATGGCTTCGCTTCGCTTTGAAATATCGGTTACAGGCTTGCCATTGGCGTCCTGCGCCCATCCTTCAGGAATATCGACCCCAAACGCCTGAGCGATCGAAACCTTGCCGTACGAGGTCATCGAAGAGGCCATATCTATAACGAACGGAGGCTCTTCGCCAGCCGGAGCGGCAAACGCCATCGGATTCGTGCCCATCCACGGGTATCGAGCGTTCATTGGAATGATTACGCGACCGCCACCCGACGACATCGTGTAGCCGATCATGTCGTGCTTAAGGGCGAGTCGAGCGTAGTACCCGGCAGCACCGTAGTGCGAAGAATTCTTCACAGCTACGGAAGCCATTCCGGTGGTCTTGGCTTTTTCGATAGCCAGTTCCATTGCCTTCACGCTGGCGATCATCGCCATGCCTCTGTCGGCATCGATAACCGCTGTGCCCGGCGTTTCGTAGGTGACTTTCACGTTCGGCGTCGGATTGATGTAGCCGTTCATCAGGCCAGTGAGATAGTGCAGATCGAGGTTGTAGCAAACGCCGTGGGTGTCGATACCGTTCATGTCGGCATCGACCAAAACATCGGCACAAAGGCGAGCTTCGTCTTTAGGCATTCCAGCGGCGGTGAACAAGCTCGTAATGAACTCAGTAAGTGGCTCCTGCTGAACGAAGGTTGGGTCGGGGACGTGCTTTAGTTTCTCGAGAACCATTTTGGGGAATCTGAACTTTCTTGTTCTTGCTGCCAGCTACTGATCTGCATGTGCTGTCGTCTGTGATTTGTTGATATCGCAGCGAATGTTACCTGCGAGACGGCTCTGAAGAAATTATCGCGCCCCTATTGTTGCGGGCAATCTTGTGTCACAGTAGGGCGCGACTGGAAAATTGCTCCGGATTTCGTACGCATTTGGAGCATTCACCACCTAGTTGAGGAGAACTGATCGGATGGCAGATACGGCAGACATCATTGTTGTTGGCGGGGGCGTGCATGGCGCTTCGACGGCTTGGCATCTCGCAAAGCGGAGCGCTGGCAAGATCGTTCTCATCGAGAAAGACGGTATCGCCTCGGGAGCTAGCGGATGGTCGAGTGCGATCGTTCGCATGCACTACTCGCTGGAATCTCTGGTGAAGGTCACGATGTACGGTCGTGAGATGTACGGCGATTGGAAGAACATCGTTGGCGTGGGCGAGAGCGGATTCCGCCAAGTTGGCTTCTTAGTGTTGTTCCCTGAAGAGGAAGTGGCACATGGGCGAGACGTTGTCGAAATGCAACAACGGCTCGGTATCGATGCTCGATATATCTCTGTCGATGAAGTCGGTGAGATTGAGCCACGGCTTGTTCGTGACGACGTTGCCGCGGGAGCGTGGGAGCCAAATTCAGGTCACGCCGATGGATCGACAGTGGCGAATTCGTTTATAGCTGCGGCGAGAGACCTTGGCGTAGACGTTCGGGTGGGACCCGAAGTGCTCGGCGTGACTTCTGAAGGTGGACGCGTTACCGGAGTTGAAACTTCCGAGGGCGTTATTTCAGCTGGCACGGTTGTCGTTGAGGCGGGGTTCAGGACTAGTGCTTTGCTGGCTCCGCTTGGTGTTGATTTGCCGATCACGCCGGTGCGTCACGCTATTTCCGTGGTTGAGAGAACACCTGATTTTGGCGATATTCATCCGGTGGTTTCAGATCGTGTTGCACGTGCGTACTACCGACCTGAGCGTGGAACGTTGGCTTTATTAGGCGAGCACGATCCTATGAAGGGACCGGTTGATGACGAGGTCGAAGCTGCCAAGGCGCCTATGTTGGATGAAGAAGTTAGTCTGATGGAACGATTTGCTCGTCGTTTTCCGGGTCAGGAGCTGGCGTCGAAAATGCAGGGCTACACCGGCGTTTACGACTGCTCGCCTGACTTCCATCCGGCGTTCGGTAAGGTGCAAGCGCTCGACGGCTTATTTGTTGGCGCAGGATTCAGTGGTCACGGCTTCAAACTGAGTCCGGGTATCGGCAAGATCATGAGCGATCTGGTGGTCGATGGCGCTACCGACATGATCGATGTTCACCCGTTCAGGATCGAACGTTTCGCTGAGAACGATCTGCTGCTGGGCGGCGATGGTGAAGTGAATCGTTCAATGGGTTAGGCAAACAGCGGATTCGAACCGCCGAAGGAATCGATTGCAGTTCCGGTGATTGATGAGCTGGCATCGGATGCTAGGAACAGAGCCACTTCTGCGATTTCGGCAGGGTCCATCAACTTCGGATTTTCAGATCGCCCCTTGGTGTTGAACGCATCCCGAAAGCCCTCGGTGTCGGTTCCGCCGGGGCAGATGGCGTTCACGTTGATTCCGAATTCGTAAAGCTCGGCAGCCAGAGTTTCGGTGAGACTGATGAGTCCGGCTTTGGTCACTCGATAAGCGCCTCGACCCGCTCCGCCTTTTCGCCCGCCAATCGACGAGATGTTGATGATCTTGCCGTAGCCACGATCGATCATCGCTGGCAGCAATCTTTGGGTGATGAGGAACGCTCCGGTGAGGTTGACGTTGAGCACATCACGCCATAAATCAGGATCAAAATCGGCAACTGCGATCCGGGGATGAATGATCGCAGCGTTGTTCACCAGAATGTCGATTGTCCCAAACGCCTGAGTCGCTGTGTCGGCAAGTTCGTAGATATCGGATTCAACTCCGAGATCGGCGATAACGCCTAGCGCCTGACTTCCCTGCGAAGTTATGGCTTTGGTTACTCCATCGATTTCGCTTTGCGTGCGAGCTGTCGCAACGACGTTCGCCCCTGCTTCGCCGAATGCAAGCGCTATTGCTTTGCCGATGCCTTTGGATGCGCCGGTTACGAGTGCTGTTTTTCCTTCAAGTGATGTCATACGAGAGATATTACCGGTTCTCGATCTTGCAATGTCAATTCACCGAATCGCCAGACCTCGGTTCATACTGGTTCTCAGAATTTTTATTGATGGCACTGACCGTGCCGCAGCTAGCATGGAGAATTGAATGGCAGAGAAGGTAGTTGTTACAGGCGGATCGGGGCGAGCGGGCGAGTACATCATCGCCGAGTTCGCATCTAAGGGTTACGATGTTTACAACGTCGACTCAGTGCCACCACGACCTAATTCTCCTTCGAATGCTGCCCAGTGGTGGGATGTCGATGTAACTGATTTCGGCGAAGTGGTCAGCGCCCTCACAGGTGCCGACGCTGTAGTGCACATGGCGGCTATTCCGGCTCCTAACAAGGACGTAGAGCACAAGCTGTTCCGCATCAACATGCTGTCGAACTGGAATGTTCTTGAAGCAGCCGAGATTCACGGTATCGAACGTATTTGCATGGCTTCATCTATCAATGCAGTTGGTGCTGGTTGGGGCCAAAAGGTCTACACACCGGAGTACTACCCGGTCGATGAAAACCACCCAACTCGTGTCGAAGATGCCTATTCGCAGTCGAAATGGCTCGGCGAAGAAATGGCCGAAGCGTTTGTTCGACGTCGCGAGGGCAAAGTTCAAATCGCCAACATGCGTTTCCACGCATTGTGGGATCCTGCACACGCTGAGTCTCACTTGGAATCAGGCGACAAGACTTCTGTCAGCGGACGAGCCGCTGGTGGGTTCTGGAGCTGGGTGGGTCGACATGACGCTGCTCGGGCTTGCCGTTTGACCATCGAGAAGGAATTCGGTGGAGCCGAGGCGTTCTTTATCAATGCGACCGACACGGTACTGGATATTCCTACTATGGATGCGATCAACGAGGTTCATCCTGATGTAACGCTGCGTGAGCCTATTGAGGGATTCCGAAGTCCTCTATCGGTTACCAAGGCTGAGAAGCTTCTCGGCTGGGTTCCGGTTGAATCGTGGCGCGAAGGCACGGTTCGTGATCCTGAAGCTACCGATGCTCAACCAGCGCCTTACAAGGCGCAGTGGACTCGGTAGGTGGCAGTGGCCACGTTTTCTGAGAGTTCGATTGTTGTTGGCTGAATCGGAACATCGAGGCTTCAGGTCAGCTGGCGAAATAGAAATGAATAACGACTCAAGTAGGTTTCGCCCTGCCTGAGTCGTTTTACGTTGTGACCCTAGCTCGTTACGCCGCCGTCAATGGGGATTGCTTGGCCGGTGACGTAACTTGCGGCGTCGGAGCATAGGAACGATACGACTTGACCAACTTCGGAAGGTTTGCCGTATCGATTCATTGGAACCCATGATTCCATTTTGGCGCGGGTAGCTGGATCGCCGTCTCGGTCGAGTCCGTGCATCATCGTCGTGTCGATTACTCCAGGACAAACAGCGTTCACTCGAATGCCCTTGCGTGCGTAGTCGCGAGCCGCCGCTTTGGTGAGTCCGATAACGCCATGCTTGCTCGCTGTGTATGCGGGTTGTCGACCCGTTCCGCCATTAAGGCCCATGTACGAAGAATCGTTGACGATTGAACCACCACCGTTCTCGATCATGTAGCCAATCTCGTACTTCATGCTCAAGAACGCACCTTTGAGATTTACGTTGATGATCCGATCGAAATCGTCATCGTCGACTTCATGAAGATGTCCTGCGGATTCGAGAATACCAGCGTTATTGAACGCAGCGTTTAGCCCGCCGTAGGTCGAGACCGCGTGCTGCACTGCTCGTTCGACTTGTGAGCCAACCGAAATGTCGGTGACTACATAGGTCGCTGTGCCGCCCGCCGATTCGATCAGCTTCACCGTTTCGGCGAGCTCGTTTTCTCGCCGCGCTGCGGCAACGATCTTCGCACCATGACCTGCCATGACTAGCGCTGTTTCACGACCGATGCCAGAACTGGCGCCAGTGATGAGGGCGATCTTGCCTTCGAGAAGAGCGGACATTCAGTGAATACCTTTTGGTTAGCTAGCAGCTTTTTGTTATTGAGTTAGGTGGCTCGGTTGAGATGTAGCACGTAGCATACGTTGTCGGGCTAATTTACCGCCCGTTCTATATTTCTTATGACTATCGAATTACGTTCAGTAACAGACAAAAATTTCGTCGAGTGGCGCAAAGCTGTTCGACAAGGGTTTGGCATCCATGTCCACCCTGACGATATTGCGCGTCTGCGAAACGATCGTGCCGAGCTTGATCGATTGGTTGCGGCTGTCGATACTGGGTCTGATCGAATCGTTGCCACGGGTGGAGCAGATTCGTACTCGCTGACCGTTCCTGGGGGAGCGGTGATTCCGATGGCTGGCGTGGCTTACATGACCACTTCAGTGACTCATCGAAGGCAGGGTGCGTTCTCGCGAATGATGAACCAGATCCACGACGAAGCCCGCGAGCAAGGCGACATCGTATCGGGACTCTGGGCATCGCAATCTCATCTCTATAGTCGGTTCGATTACGGTCTTGCGGTGAACTCTTACGATTGGGAAATCGATCCCACTTTCGGGGGGTTCTCATACTCCCCAATGTCAGACGAAGACGAGTCTGAGGCACACGTCTACTTTGTCGACGCGGAAGAAGCTGCTGCGATGCTGCCTGGCATTTACGAGCAAATGCGCCAGCAAACGGCTGGATCGGTCGATCGAAACCCTGGTCGTTGGCGATACCAGCTCTTCGATGAAGAACGAGTTCGTGACGGAGCGAGTGCGTTGTTCTTTGCTATCTGCGAAGAAGACGGCGAGCAGACGGGCTACGTTGCTTATCGGATGCGCCGCAAGGGCGATACCGATATGGGAGTTCTGGAAGTTGTCGAGCAGGTTTCGGTGACGGATACCGCCCATGCGACGATGTGGCGATTCCTGATGAACTTCGATCTTGTTGGAAAAATCACCGCCTCCAATCGACCTGCCGACGATCCTTTGTGGTGGATGCTTTCCGATCCTCGTCGTTTGAATCGAACGTCGCACGATGCGCTGTGGGTTCGCCTGTTGGATATTCCAAAGGCGCTCGAAGCTCGCACGTACAACGCCGATGGTCAACTGAAGATCGGATTGGTATCGGAATCTCAACCATCCGTTGCTGGTACTTATGTGCTCGATATCGATGATTCACAGGCTTCAGTCAAGAAAACCACCGATAAGCCGGATGTCATCATGACTCCTGCTGATCTTTCGGCGATTTATATGGGGGGAGCAACGCCGGGTCCGTTGGTTGAAGCGGGTCGGATCGACACAGTTACTACCGGATCGCTCGCCAAGCTTCATGGCATGTTTTCGACCGATTCAGCACCGTGGTGTGCGCACTACTTCTAGGCTTCAGGATTCAGCGAACACACCATGACTATCGAATACCGACAATTTACTCCAGCTGAGTACCGACGTTTTGCTACGGCTATTGATCGAGGTTTCGGTGGTCATTATGAGCCGGGGCGCGACCAGTACGAGCTTGATCGCAAGTCGTTCAAGCCTGAGATGTCGATGGGGGCATTCGACGGCGATGAAGTTGTTGGTACATCTGGTGCAATAGCGTTCGAATCTGCCGTACCGGGTGGGGCGATTATCAAGAACGCAGGCGTGACCGCCGTGACGGTTGCTACTACGCATCGTCGGCAGGGCGTGTTGACGAACATGATGAAGCGATTGTTGAAGCAGGAGCGCGCCAAAGGCCAACCTGTCGCATCGCTCTGGGCGTCGGAAAGCATCATTTATGGTCGTTTCGGTTATGGCATGTCGATTCAGCACGAGAATTTCCTGATCGACACTCGCAAAGCTGCGATCAAGCACATGCCAGAAGTGCCGGGCAAGATTCGATTCGTCGATCCTAGCGAGGCACGCAAACAAGTTCCTGTCGCATGGGAAGCAGCGGTGAACGCTAACGTCGGTATTCCTCGTCGTGGCTCGCTCAGTTGGGATAGAATGTTCGGTGATCTGAGTGCTGGCGATGGCTGGGGTAAGCCGTTCATTGTGGTGTACGAAGAGGGCGACAAGGCGCTTGGTTTCGCGCTCTACAAGCTCAAAGAATTGCATGTGTTTGGCGAACAGATGCACGGTTTGGTCAATGCCGACATGGTGATTCACAGTAACGCCGCTTCGCACGTAGCGCTTTGGAATCACCTTCTGAATATCGATTTGTACGACACGCTGAGCACTTGGCGGTCGCCTTCGGACGATAGCTTGCCTTGGATGCTTGCCGACCAACGCCAGCTAGAACGCAAGCCATATGACGGTGTTTGGTATCGGATACTCGACATTGCCGAGGCGTTGTCGACCAGAACGTATCTTGCTGAGGGCAGTTTGGTGTTGGAAGTCGAAGATTCGTTCATCCCAGAATGGGGAGGTCGGTTCGAGCTTGTTGGTGGACCTGACGGCGCTACTTGTGTCGCCACAACGAAGCCAGCTGACATCACGATTCCTACTGCTTCGCTTTCGACTATCTATCTCGGTGGTGCAAAGCTTGCTGACTTGGAACGAGCGGGCAGGGTTGAAGAGAATACTGACGGATCGATAGCGTTGGCCGATGCCATGTTCTCGACTGTTCGGGCGCCGTGGTGCCCGCTGATGTTCTAAGTGGCGTTTGGCTCTATCGTCGTCGGACGACTCAGTCACGCGTCGCAGTCTCCCACCCTCTAGCTCCCCCACTCTGGGGGAGGACTCGTATTTCTGGGCGTCGTCGCGGGCGTCCGACGACTCGGCTCGGGTCGCGCTGCGCATTTCTCCTTCCCTAGCCCTTCCGTCTGGAAGGGGACCGTTAGTCGCGCTCGTTGTTGGTTGATTTGGTTTGTTTCATTGGAATATCAGACATGGGATTTCCGTAGCGGGCGATTCGCAACTAGAATGCAGTAAGTCCAGTAGCTCGAGCACTAGAGAATTTGATGTCAAACTTCACACCTACACATCTTGGAAAATGGGAATCGCTGTTCACCGATCTGGTGGACGGGGAAGGCTCTGCGCTGACCGAGGAAGGCACTTGGATGCTGGGCGATAAGCCCGGGCTTGTGTGCGTGTTTGAGGACGACGAACCGCTATACATCGAGGCGGCTGCGAATATATCCAAGACGCTCCAGTGCTATATCAAGGGCGGATCAGAATGCGACTTCCGGACTATGGTCGGTGTTGTCGAAATGGGCGCTTCGTTGAAGAACGCTGCTCAGCGCGCCAAGTCGGGACCATTGGCACTTCGTATTTCCAAGCGAGTCGAGAAGTTCAGGTACCGAGTCGCACCTGCTCCCGCGAAAACCATGCAGCAGCTCGCCGACGCCTTCAATGTTGTTGCCGACACCCGCTACGCAGGGCCCAGTGCGCTGTCGAACAGGGCATTGGATGCGTTGCCTGGGTAGGCAGGCTTGAATCGAGAATCCTGTCAGGGTGCTGCTTAACGCAAATGCCCGCCACCCGAGACGAATCGGGGACGGGCGGTGATCTCACAGGCTGGATGCTGTTCAAGTCGTTCGCTTTAGCTCACGTTAAGTAGGTCTGCGTCTGACTCACCTGAAACGCTCTTCCACACCGTTTGCCCTGAGACACGGACGCTGGTGACGACTCCTGATTCAGCCAATCGTTCAAGTCGTTGTTCCGATTCCACAAAAGAAATATCGAACACTTCCGAAATTTCCTTTGCCGAAACGAAGTAACCCGACAAACTGTTGATGTACCCGAGCACGTTGGATGGCTCGGATTTGATCAAGCCCGGAGCAAGCTCGTCGATTGCCTGTTCGTATTCACTTGCCGAGAACGTGTTTTCGATGAGTCGATTTTCCTCACCCACTTCGATGAGAAGATTGTCGAAGCGTAGATTCTTACGTTCCATAGCGTTTCGCTGCCAAGCGAATTCACTGATAGTCGACTCGTAAAAGCTTTCTCGAACTATCTGATCGCCATTTAATCCAACTTCGTCGGCGAGTCGAGCGATCGTCTCACGATTATTAGGCAGCAATTCGATCTGGAATGCTTCAGTCATCCGACGAAGCAGGGCGATAGCCAATTTTGAATGGTGCTTCGATGCCGCAACGAAGGCAAGTGAAGCCAACCAAGTGGTCTTTACTCCTGGTGCGACAAGGAATTGGTTGCTGATCGGGTTTTTTGTACGGGCTATGACGCCTTTGGTCCATTCGGCAATTGATTCTTCGTCTAGTTCCATCGCTTCGAACCATTGGCTTACGTTTCTTGCCATTCCGCCCATTTTGTATTCGATTTTCAGTTGTTCACCGTAAACAGAACTCAGTCGAGCGAGCACGGGTTGAAATCCTCGTGACCACGGACTAAACGGATCTGCATAGTGAATCATGGTCACGACTGAAGGCTGCGTGCCATTTTGATCGATTGCTGCCAACGACGTTGCGATCGGTTCCGGCTGCTCTACCCGCTTTGTGTCTATCGAAATAACCATTTGATTGATCCTGTTCACCTGATTTGTTTGACCGGTAAATTCGACCGGTACGCAATCAACTTTCTTGGAGTGGGTGGCGGATCACATCGCCAGAACTAAGAATCTTTCCCAGGCGGTATTTTGGAGGCAGCTGGCGGCACGTACTTATTTTTAGGTACGGCTGAAATGGGACCCAGCTACTAGGCCGAGGAGATCCCATTCTGGTTGGCGAAGGTAGCGGCTTCGGTTCGGTTGGCGCTTTCTGTCTTGGCGAGGATGTTTGCTACATGCTTGGCCGCCGTTGTGACGGCTATTACAAGATCATCAGCGATCTGCTGGTTGGTGCGACCGCTTGCTACCAGCCGGAGAACTTCGATTTCTCGATTGGTGAGATTTGCCGGGTTTTGCTGTTTGAGTGATCGGCGTGAGACGGTCTCGGCTAACTGGTTCAACTGCTTTTCTACAGCCGTAAGTCCGTTGCGTCGTGCTACTTCTAGGCCCTGCTCGATGAGTGTTGCTATCTTCGCCGCGTCAGTTGGATCGCCAAAGCCAATAAGAGATTTTGCGTAGTCGTGATAAGTCCAAGATAGTTCGAGATCGTACTTGCCTTGGGCGAAACTAATGGCGTCGTCGAAGTGCTCCGTCGCTTTTTCTTTTTTGCCCGTTGTATCAGCTAGAAGCCCGAGTAAATGTTCAGCACCAAACGGAAATCCAACCGTAGCGAAAGCCCTACGAGAGCTCGCAAGTTGATCGTACATTTCCTTTGCAATCGAGGCATCTTTTAGCACTGAGGCAGCGAGTCCCGCGGCTACTCGGGAGTTCGCTTTTACCTGCGGCGTTAAGTTCGGAGTCTGGGTGACGGAATGTGCAAGTTCAGCGGCAACGGCAGCCTGTTCGATGTTATTGGTAAGGCGAGCGGCTAGCGCGAGAAACGCCGCGTGTGAAGCCTTTTGCATTTGCAGCACGGACGATCGTCCCGCCTGCTGAGCTAGAGAAATTCTCTGGTCAATCCCGACATCTTTTCCAATATTCC
>Ga0233439_10005430_pt1 | contig 11835 bp, 7 predicted proteins | sample SI_123_September_6_FD_182713 | JGI IMG/M metagenome (GOLD analysis project Ga0233439, IMG submission 182713) | Seawater microbial communities from Saanich Inlet, British Columbia, Canada - SI_123_September2016_100_MG | ecosystem: Environmental > Aquatic > Marine > Inlet | place: Canada: British... | reverse complement strand
AATGGCTTGGCCAGTTATCGGTGGCATGACCATCGAGCTACTGACGCTGTTTATGGTTCCCGTTGTGTATTCAGGTTACAAAGAACTCAAAATGAACTTGGGACTGAAAGATCGCCATTGGGAAGCCGGCAGTTTTTAGCGTCATCCCTAATTTCGTGAGTGTATGATTTTCCGACCTTGTCCCCCGATTGATACGACTAAAAATATCATCGTTAATCCAGTGGATCTTGATGCATGCGAACCGCAAACACCATCTTGTGGGTTTTTCCCGTGCGAATGTCAAAATAGACGCTAAAAGTGGCGTAAGGTACGGGGGTTCTAGAGTAGCGAGGCCGAGTCGTGACTAAGGCAGACTTGACAATACAATTGTCATGCCACGATTGGCGAATGAGAACAGGATTGGCTACGCTCAACGTAAGATTGTTCTGTTTGCAAATCGCTTTAATTTCGGATTTTCTTGATGCAAGTATTGCTTGAAAAGTTTGATCCAACTCTGCCTCTTTCCATTGATGTTCAATCGGTTTGATACGGGCATTGTTCATATTGAAATGATGGATTTTCAACTTCTCTTTTTGAGGGTAGCTGAGTTCAGGGCGATTGGGAACAATCTTCACAGTGAACATCGCTATCTTGCTATCTGTCAACCGACCCCATCGGAGTGGAGCTCGCACAGAAAACAGTTGTTGTAAATTGAGGGAATCGTTGCCTAAATTGTCACAATACAAAGTCACCTTTGTGGACGAATCTAAATGGGCAAAGGGCTGAGGGAGAGTGTCTCCAAAAATCACCGCCAGGGTCAACTTTGGCTTTGCAATGGGGGTATTCTCCTGGTCGAACACTGAATTGGTGTATTGGCGAATTTCCGGAAGTTTCTCGATTCGCTTGGTAAAACGAGGTAATAAATATTCAGAAATATATTTTTTATTTTTGGGATCCGACTCATCGAGAAAATAAATGCGCCAGTGCGCGTGTCGGGGCCAAGTTAGATGTAGCCAGGGCGGGTCGAGTAGGTGAACGTCATTGGTCGATGCGTTGTATCTCCCCAAAAAAGTTACAGTCTTTCCGGCTCTGAGATGCGCACGATTTGAATACATCGCAACGCCAGCCGACCCAGAATGGATCCCATCAGGTCGCACGACTTCGATGTATGTCTTTTTGTCCGCTGATACCTGTATCGAGACAAGCAACAAAGTAACAACGGTCGCAATAAATAAAATCTTCATATTGACTATTATAGTAAAAAGTTTCATCTGATTGTTTTGGCCTGGTAATTTTCACGCACTACCCGCTGCAACCAATCAGCCTTTGACTCAATACCGAGCTCAAGTCGAAAAAGAGATATTGTTTGCATTGATACCTGTCGAATTGATTTCACAACAGGGATGACAAAACACAAGAGGGGCTTGCCCCACCGCGTGCAATTTTGTCACAATAGCAAGACACCTCATCATTCTTCTATTATCACATTGACACAAACGCCTAAAGATATATAATATATACATGTTTCATATCTTTGCGCGTATTTTATACTGCAGGTCCTGATATGAAGCTATCACTACAGACAGATTTTGCCCTACGTGTATTGATTTATGCAGCGTTTCGAGACGAACGAATTAACATTTCGGATGTTGCTAACTTCTTCGATATATCCAAAGCGCATGTCGCAAAGGTCGTAAACCTGCTCAGCAGACACGGCTACATTCGCAGCATTCGTGGAGTCGGAGGTGGTGTAGAACTAGCGAAGCCACCCGAAGACATTACGATCGGAGAAATAATCAACTGCGTCGAAGGGCAAGCTCACATGCTCGATTGCATGAGCATGTCCAACGTCTGTGTAATTGAACAGTTTTGTAACCTCAAAAATGTTCTGTTTGAAGCAGAGCAGATTCAAAACGATTATTTGACTACTAAAACCATTGCTGACGTCCTCCCTGGAAATCGACAAATGAAGTCAATAATCAACATTGAATCGCCATAACATCACCTCATTATCAGGAACAATAACAATGACACATTCTAAAATTACCCTCAGTCTATTGAGTATCGCCGTTATCGGCCTATTCAGTGTAAACCTATCATCCAAAGAAACAAAAAAAGAGTCGGCAGCTGTCGCTCGAACTCGCGAGACTGTAAAAATGCTCGACGACGTTTATAAAACGGCGGTTGTTCTCATTACCGAACACTATGTTAACGACGAAGATGACCTGCCAGCTGGTTCAGCTGCTAAAGCATTGTTCGCGGCCATCAATGCCAAAGGATGGCATAAAGTTGAAATCTTAGATGCCTCGGGAGAACCCTATAATAAAGATAACACGCCCAAGGATCAATTTGATATCGCTGCCGTCAAGAGCTTGAAAGCAGGTGAATCATTTGTCGATAAAGTGATCTCCAAAGATGGTAAAAAATACTTGCGGGCTGCGACTCCAATTCCAGTCGTTATGAAAAAATGCATCATGTGTCACGAAAACTACAAGAATGCCAAAGATGGCGAACCCATCGGTATTCTAAGCTATACGATTCCTATTAAATAAGCTGTCTGACAGTTATTGGAATCTAAGATGCCACCTGGCTGCTTCTTTTTAAGAACGGGTATTCCAGGTGGCATTTTTCATGCGCTATGAATGATACAAGATCAGACCGTCTGTTTGCTTTAATGGTCGTGTCCCGCATGACCTTCTTGTACATCATGTTCGTGCGAGTCGTGTTGCTGATGCTCGTCAGGTGCAGGATGATCGTGCGAGTGCATCGACTCAATGCCCACTGCTAACAGTAATCCCAGTATCAGAGCAGCCGTTAATTTCCCGCGATCATGCGAGTGAAAAGCAACCTCTGGTAACAAGTCACTCAAGGCAATACACAAAAAGAAACCGGCAGAAAATGCTAAGGCAATACCAACGAGCGTCTCATGTTCACCCGCAAATTGCTCTGCACCGAACCAAAACAATACGGCACCCAATGGGCATATTAGTGCGAACACGATATTGATCATCGTCCGCATGCGTGACGACCACGAAGCAGCGTGCATCAGAGAAGTAATGGCGAGTGCATCGAGTGGTTTATGCAAGAACACAACTAAGAAAGTACCGAGCCCTAAAAATATCGCTCCTGTTGCACCGTGTCCAATCTCGGCAGTTACACTCGCAGAAATTGCCACTCCGTCAAGCAACGAGTGAATTGCAAGTCCAACGAACAATCCGATCCAGCTGAATTGATGAGCATCACTTTTTGATTCATCACCCCCAACAGGTTCATGGTGGTGATCATGTTCACAATCATGCCCGTCAGTGGCAGCATGCGAGTGCACGTGAAAGACTCGTAACAAGAAAAACATCACCAGCAACCCACCCAACATTGCCCCGCCGGCTAATGATGCGGATTTTAGGTGTTCCAAAGAAGCGGGCAGCATATGCAACAACGCAACGCCTAGCATCACACCGGAAACCAAACTCATCATCAATTGCCGCTTAAGATGATTCAGTTTCACCAGCGATGGCAACCAACCACCGGCCAACGATGCAGCAATGGTAAATACGCAATAAACAATAATAGTTACAAACGGTGACATAACCCTAAATTGTAGGGGCACCGATAAGCTCCGTCACCCCCTTGCCTAAGACACCAGCCTTCGATGCCATCACGTCTAGAATTAACATTTGCCACTACGACGTTTCCCAAGACTAAATCGAGTCAATCGACTCAATATGCTTTGCCGGCGCTGCTCTCACCTTTTTTCCGTTGAGCATGGTACCGATGGGCGTGTACCTGACCAAATATTCATACATCACCAGTAAAGTAACCGTACAAACCGTACAAACCAATACAAACTTGAGCGTCCCGTCCAGATCCCAGTCACTAATGAACCATTGCAGCCAGATCATCAAAGGAAGGTGAGCTAGATAGAGCCAATAGGACGAGTCGGAAATATAACGCATCCATTTGTTCTCCGCTGACATCAGTTTGCGAAACAAACCAATGAGACCAAACGTCATCAACCAAACATACAACACCTGAATAACAACCGAGATCGTTTGCTGCAGGAACTTGGGCATATCTTCAAAAATCCCCGCATCTCCGGTTTCAATTCCCGCTCCAATGAAGAACAACAACAGGGCAACAGGCAGGGTAATATACCAACCAATTCCCCTCGGATGTCCGCGCAGTCAAAATAAAGCGCTCCAAATCCAAAGAAAATTGCATAGTAAAACAGTAAATGTGGGAAAGGAATCAAACCGACCGATGTATCCGGACCAAACCCGGGGCCCATAAACGCTTGCGGAATGATCGTAACAGGAACTAACCACAGATACCTTAACGGTGACACGATCAGCAAGTTTGGTAAGGACTCAATACCAACAAGTTTTGCAAACATGGCATAGACAGCAAACCCACCTACTAACCAACACAGGAACCACAGAAACCACAGGTGGTGAAAAACAGGGGTGAGCATTGCATGAAATCCAGTCTTTACATTCCAAAAATCCCCCAGCACGATCCACCAATAGACTTCGGTAAGGCTTGGTATCTCTTCTCGATCCTTGCCGACGCCCGCCTCAACCTTTAAAACTGATGCCATTTCGGGACGCGATTTACGAACATCGTGTTGTCGAACATCAATGGTCATCAGCGCGGCAATATAATCAACCGCTCCACCTTGTTCTTTGGTAAATGGACGCGTCACGTAATCGGTTGCTTTTTCACCCTTGTTATTCCTAATCGTCACATCGACTTGATAATCCATCAGTACCCGAACAACATCGACACGTCCAAAAAACACAGCCCCATGTAACGCTGTTCCCCCATCCTCATTTTGAGCGTTCACGTCGGCTCCTGCCTCAAGCAACAACGTTGCTACCTGCGGATGCCCAAAAATCGATGCAATGCTCAAGGCCGTCGCAGTATCCCGTCGTTGCCCAGGGTCTGCTCCCTGCTCCAACAACTGACCAACCAGCTCATGATCACCACGTTTGATCGCATCAAAAAAATCGCCTTCGACCCAAACCTCACAACTGCTGGGCTTGTCCGATTCGGACTCCTTCATGGCAGTTTCGAGGGCTTCAACGACCTGAGGGTGTTGGAAAATTCTCGCTGTCTCCAAAGCGGTTACGTTATCCAGATTACGGTAAAACAAGTCCGCTCCCTCAGCAATCAAGAACTCGACCGCTTCCGTTTGCCCAACAGAGGCCGCCACAATCAGAGGCGTCGATTGTCGCTCTTGGTCACGAGCATTGATATCCACGCCACTTTTGAGAATTTCCTTCAGTGCCGCAACATCTCCAAATACCGCCGCCCACCAAATATTCGCGTCGTCACTCACCTCCTTCTTTAGCACTTCTGGCTGACGAGCCACCATTTCTGAAACCCAGTTCATCGCTGGGATGACTGTTACCAAGCCAACCATACAAGGCAAAAAGATTCTTAGAAAACGATGTTTCAGCAGACTTTGCAATCCACGTTTTCGCCAAAGCATGGCAGTAAAAAAACCACTCACTAGGAAAAACAAAGGCATGCGAAAACCATGAATCATCGCAAAAACCGATCCCAACCACGGTGCCTGATTCGCATCCTGCACAGCCCACGGGAATCCCGTATAGGCTAACAACCCGTGCAACGCGATTCCTAACAACATCGCAATCGCTCGCAAAGCATCTAAATCATGTCTGCGTGAAAATGATTCTGGTGGACTGCTCATAAATACGTAGCTTCTAAGGTGCTTAATTCATAACAAAGTAAGATAATAAATATTCGGTCAACAGCGAATTTAGTGCCCCATCCATATTTCTCACATTCACAGTAACACAACCACTAATTGTTGTAACCAGTTTATGCTGTTAAATTGAAATGCTTAACCACCCACATTATCCTCTTGTAATCTAAGATTTCACACATGACCGCTGACAGCCCCAAAATAATCTACACCAAAACAGATGAAGCTCCAGCGTTGGCGACACAATCATTATTGCCCATCGTCCGTGCCTTCACACGATCTTCGGGCATCACCATTGAGCTCAAGGATATTTCGCTTGTTGGAAGAATTCTGGCAGCCTTCAGTAATCAACTCCCCTTAGAACAACAACAAGTTGACGCACTTGCCGAACTTGGAGCCCTCGCCAAAACACCTTCTGCCAACATCATTAAGCTACCCAACATCAGTGCCTCAGTTCCACAACTTAAGACGGCCATCGCTGAATTGCAATCTCACGGCTATGCGATACCAGATTTTCCCGAAGAGCCGGAAACCGATGCCGACAAAGAAACTCGCGCTCGCTATGCCAAAGTTCTCGGCAGTGCTGTAAATCCAGTTCTCCGCGAAGGCAATTCAGACCGTCGCGTGGCAGCTCCTGTCAAAGAATACGCCAGAAACAACCCGCACAGCATGGGCGCATGGAGTAGTGATTCAAAAACACATGTTGCCCACATGTCGGGTAATGATTTTTTTGGTAGCGAACAATCTCATGTAATGGCAACCGCCACCGCCGTTAGCATCGTCCTCGTTGCCGATGATGGTAGCTCAACATCGCTGAAGGAAAACCTGCAACTCTTACCAGGCGAAGTCATCGATGCCTCGGTCATTAGCTGCACCACGCTTAAGTCATTTTTTGCTGAGGCCATGGACGATGCTCGCAGCCAAGACATTTTGCTTTCTCTACATATGAAAGCGACCATGATGAAAGTCTCCGATCCCATCATTTTTGGACATGCCGTCGATGTCTATTACGCAGACGTATTCACCAAACACGCCGCAATACTTGAACCTCTGAACATCGACACCCGCAACGGCATTGGCGATCTGTATAGCAAAATCAGTGAACTTACCGTGGAACAACAAGCTGAAGTCCAAGCTGACATCAAGGCACTTTCTGCAACTCGACCACGACTCGCCATGGTCGATTCAGACCGTGGCATCACCAACCTCCACGTTCCCAGTGACGTAATTATTGATGCCTCAATGCCAGCAGCGATTCGCTCCTCGGGTCAAATGTGGGGCCCCGATGGCCAACTTGCGGATACTAAAGCAATGATTCCCGACCGTTGCTATGCGCGGATCTACCAAACAGTCATCGACTTCTGTAAACAAAATGGTGCCTTTAATGTGACCACGATGGGCAACGTTGCCAATGTTGGTTTGATGGCACAAAAAGCAGAAGAGTATGGGTCACATGATAAGACTTTTGAAATCCCTCATGCCGGAACCGTACAAGTGATTGATACTGACGGCACAACATTACTTGAACACACCGTCAGTGCAGGTGACATTTGGCGAATGTGTCAAACCAAAGATGAGCCAATCAAAGATTGGGTTCGCCTCGCGGTCAGTCGTGCTCGCGCCACCGGATCAACTACGATTTTCTGGCTCGACAGCGACCGCGCTCACGACAACAACCTCATCGCCAAAGTCAACGAATATCTACCACTGCATGACACCACTGGACTTGATATTCAAATTCTATCGACCACCGCAGCAATGCAATTAACTTGCCAACGGTGCCGCGATGGACTCGACACAGTATCCGTTACCGGCAACGTACTACGAGACTACCTAACCGACCTGTTTCCAATCATCGAATTAGGGACCAGTGCAAAAATGCTGTCGATCGTGCCTCTGCTATCCGGCGGCGGACTTTATGAAACCGGTGCCGGTGGTTCTGCCCCCAAGCATGTGCAACAATTTCAAACTGAAAATCACCTGCGTTGGGATTCACTCGGTGAATTCCTCGCAATCGGAGTTTCCTTGGAAGAACTAGCTGAAAAAACCGATAACAAAAAGCTTACACTTGTCGCCGCCGCATTAAATCAAGCTAGTAGTCAATATCTAACGGAAAACCGCTCGCCATCTCGAAAAGTAAATGAACTGGACAATCGTGGTAGCCATTTCTATCTAGCACTTTACTGGGCTCAGACGCTGGCAACTCAAACTGCTTGCCCTGAATTGCAAGCAGAGTTTTTGCCATTGGCAACAACACTCGCTGAAAATGAACAAACGATCGTCGATCAACTCATTGCCGTGCAAGGTGAAGCTGTCGACCTCGGTGGATATTATCACCCCTGCGAACAATCAGTTGTTACGGCCATGCGACCGAGCACCATTTTCAACGATGCCATCGATGGATTTTCTGGCGACGGCAACGAACACTAGGATTCCCAACACCCGCTTGCAAATCTAAACCTAGTGAACCGTAACCATGCTCAAAATCAACTCGCTCGGATCCACCAAATTGCCCGTCACTTGTCTGGGCTATGGCAGCATGGGATTGCGCGGCCCAGCCACATGGGGAGTGCGAACCGTCACTGAAGAGGCCGCCGATCAATTCCTCAACCAAGTACTCGATACGGGTATAAACTTTATTGATACTTCGCCTGATTATGGTGCCAGCGAAGAACGTATCGGCAAGTATATTGGCTCACGGCGCAACGAGTTCTTTCTTGCCACAAAGTGCGGATGCGACTATCAACAACATACCGACCACATCGAAATCATTCACACTTGGTCTGCGGACGTACTCAAGCGTAACATCGAGACAAGCCTCACAAGGCTGCAAACAGACTGCATCGATTTATTGCAATTCCACGGTGGCGACGCTGATTCGATTCAACAAGCAGGCCTCGTTGATACGCTCATCGAGTTCCGAGAGCAGGGTATAATTCGATTCTTAGGATCATCAAGTTCCATTCCGAATCTAGCAGGCATGATTGATATGGGAGTGTTTGACACATTCCAAATCCCCTATTCCTGTTTAGCGCCGCAACACCACGACTTGATTTCGCAAGCAGCAGCAACGGGTGCTGGTATTATCATCCGCGGTGGCATCGCACATGGCGGACCCGACGCCGTGATCGAGCGGCCTGCACTAAACGATTTCTGGCTGCAAGCAAACCTCGACGAATTATTGCCAACCGGCATGACGCGTGCCGAACTCATTCTGAGATTTACATTATCTCACCCCCATGTCGACACCGTGATCGCCGGGACTTGCAATACTAAACACCTTCAGGAAAACATCGCTAGCGCCTCTGCCGGTCCCCTACCAGAAGACCTCTACCGCGAAATCAAACAACGTGTGATGTAACCCACCCTGTTATTTATAACGGTTCGACACGAATCTCTATCGCGCGTTTCCCAAGATTTCCGTAGCGATGGTAATCATCCGACACACTCTGCTCTCGGACATTCCACAGCAATTCAATTCGCCCATTCACCAAAACGGGGGCATCCATCACAACAACATTATGCTCATCGAAAACTCTGCGAGCATCATCTTCCACAGCAGACGGCTGTGCGTAACGAACTCGTGAAACTTCACCTCGAGCAACTCGGTCAAGTAATTCACCATCCGTTTCCACAATTTGAATTGCAGTTTTTTTCCAATGCCGAGTAAAATCAATCAACACCTGCAGCAGTTCTTCATGCACGCCAGCAGCATGGCTCAACATGACTCGTGCTCCAACAGCATGAGCCGCCGCCATCCGCAGCACAATTTCATAAGCTTCATCTCGGCGTGTTACACGGATAACTAAATCTTCCACGGGTAAATATCTGCGAATATTATCTTGCCCGATCAAATGAAAATGATCATGGACACGATTGTATTCACTGTGTGCATATTCGTCATAGCTAGTCAAAGCCTGAATGATGATCTGCTTGGCGGTTGCCTTAATATCCGACCGTCGAGCTTCAAGTAAAGTCGTGCCGAACTCTGCTAACTCTTGATTATGCATGTTCTTCAAATCTGCCGTGACATCGATGAGCCAAGTCCGGAACTTCATCAGTTGAGTCACATAGTTTGGTCCACCCGCTTTAATTCCAGCTCCAATAGACGAAGCCCCAAAACCACCAAACGGTTGCCGCAACACAATCGCTCCTGTTGTAGGCCGATTCACATACAAGTTCCCTGCAACAATATTTGCTTTCCAATACTCCTGCTCTCGATCATCTAACGTTTCAATCCCCGCCGTCAAACCGTACCCCGTTTCATTGGCTAACGTAACAGCGTGCTCGAGTGACTCCGCTAACATCACTCCTAATATTGGCCCAAATAATTCTGTACGGTGGACGAAACTGTTGGCCGTGACACCCATTTTGATTCCTGGTGAAACTAAACATTTATTGTTCTTATCGATCCGAGGTTCCAGTAACCACGACTCACCCTCTTCCGAATTCAAAAGTGCTTTATATAAATCTCCTGACGGCGGGTTAATTAAAGGACCAATACGCGTTTCTAACTGCCACGCACTACCCACAGTTAAACTTGAAGCGGCATCGCGTAATAATTCCAAAAATGCTTCGTCTTCATACACTCCCTTTTCCAAAATCAACAACGACGTCGCAGAACACTTTTGTCCAGAATGCCCAAACGCAGAATGTAATACGTGCTTGACGGCCTGTTCCCGGTCCGACAACACGGTGACGATGGTGGTGTTCTTGCCACCCGTTTCTGCTAGCAAACGAGCCCGCGGGGTCTGTTGCTGAATCAGTTTGGCAGCTGCGGTACTTCCCGTGAAGATAATTGAATCGACTTTATCCGACGCAGTTAGTTGCACTCCACCCGCAGCACCGCGACACGGTGCAAATTGCAAGACTTTCTTAGACACACCTGCTTCCCAAAAACACTCACATAATCTCCTAGCCGTTAGCACCGTCTCCGATGATGGTTTTAAGATAACGGTATTTCCAGCAGCCAATGCGGCGGCAACTCCGCCACACGGAATTGCTATCGGAAAATTCCAAGGTGAAATAACTAACGCCATACCTCGAGGACTAGCTGATAAGTCCTGCATCTCTTCAATGTGCACGACCGACTTGCGGTAAAACTCAACAAAATCCACCGCTTCAGAGACTTCGGCGTCAGCTTCGAGAATTAGTTTACCTCCTTCGGCGAGTGCGATTTCAATCAAATCTCGGCGACTGCGACGGATTTCATTGGCGACGTCACGCAATATCGCAGAACGTTCTTTAGCGGTGGTCTTTCGCCATGATGTCTCATCAACATCCGCACATTTTAGTGCTAAATCAATTGCCGATTCTTCGGCTGCCGTCCAAGTGCCTACGTGCTGAGTCGGCCGCGAAGGGTCCGTAGAATTAAACAGATGCGTAGCTTGGATATCCTCCTCACCTGCAATGATTGGAGTCACAACCCGTGGTTCTGCTTGGAGTCCACTGGCAATTATTTCTTGTGCCCACCGAGCGTTGTCCGGAAGTGAAAAATCCGTATCTGGTTCATTGACCAATTGATCCCACCGCCAATTATCTAATGTGCTTTCAAATACTTCCGTCGTTCGATTTTGAGTTCGCCGACTACCAATGGGTAAATGCGATATCAATTCAAATGATTCAATAAATTTCTGCCGTAACATCACCCAATTAGCCGAACCTGGTTTGAGATGAAAAGCGTAACGCAGGAAATTACTGGCACCCGTGTTTTCATCGAGTCGTCTAACAAGATACCCAATCGCATTGATGAACTTCTCTTTTTTACAGGCTGGAGCATATAGCAAAATATTATCAACATGTTCGGACATCGCCCGCCGCAAATGATTAGCCATACCTTCGAGCATTTCGAACTGCACACAATCCAGTACATCTCGCTCCGTCGCCAACACCATCGCATACGCTATATCAAGCAAGTTGTGAGATGCGACGCCGACGTTTACCGCGCGAGCGTGCTGGGGCTGTAATGCATAGTCGAGCATGCGTTTATAATTTGCGTCAGTCTGTAATTTCGTCTTAAACGGACTTTGTGGCCAACCACGCAGCGATGCATCAACGCGTTCCATTTCAAGATTCGCACCTTTAACTAAACGAACCGTTGTCACCGCGCCACCGTTGGCAACACGTTGCAA
>Ga0233439_10005425_pt1 | contig 11841 bp, 14 predicted proteins | sample SI_123_September_6_FD_182713 | JGI IMG/M metagenome (GOLD analysis project Ga0233439, IMG submission 182713) | Seawater microbial communities from Saanich Inlet, British Columbia, Canada - SI_123_September2016_100_MG | ecosystem: Environmental > Aquatic > Marine > Inlet | place: Canada: British... | reverse complement strand
AATTAAAATATTAAAATAATAAAATCACAAATATGTAATGGAAAACATAGACTTGAACATAGAAAATTATAGTTTAGAAGATGTCTTAAATTTATTTAAGATAAACCATGATTTCGGCGAGGAAGAGTTAAAGCAAGCTAAAAGAATGGCTTTAAAAACACATCCGGATAAAAGTGGATTGGGTAAAGATATTTTTATTTTTTTTGGAAAGGCGTATAATTTAATATTGGATGTGTATAATTTTAAAAATAAAACAGAGAAGAAGGTAAAAAATGTAGAATATAATAAGGATGATATTGATAATGAAGAACGGAATATAGATCTTCTTAAAAAAAGATTAAATGGGAAATCTACTGATGATTTTAATAGCTGGTTTAACACGTTATTTGAACAATCGCATGAAAATAAAAAACAAGTTGGTTATGGTGATTGGTTAAAATCAGATGACGATTTAAATAATATAAAAGCGAAAAACATGAATGAATTTAATAGAATTTTTAAAAAGAAAAAACAAGAAGGGAGAGAATTAATTTTACATCAGAAAGTCAATGAACTAGTATTTACTGGTGGAGGTTCAATGATAGATGATAGTGAAAGTGTTTATTCGTCAGATGTATTTAGTAAATTGAAATATGAAGATTTAAAAAGGGCTCATGTAGAAACGGTTGTTCCTGTAACGGAAGAAGATTTTACATCGAAAAAGCGCTTTGATTCAGTTGAAAAGTATATTCGGTACAGAGACAGTCAAAAGGGAAATCCGTTGGCAATGGATAAATCAAAAAACATATTACACGATAAAAGTCTTCAAAATGAAAAATTAAGTTCTCAAAGAGCATACAATTTGCTACAAGAAGACCGGGTAATGAAAGAAAGAAATAAAAGCTGGTGGAAGAACTTAAAATTATTAAATGGTTAGTAAAAAAATATTTAATTAATATATATAATGAGATTACAAAAATTATTTGTGGCATTTATATTAATAACAACATTGGGAATTTTTTATGATAAATATAGAGAAAAATATGACCCCGACCCAGAAAAATTACAATTTGATTTAGTTCAAGAGCATTTATTGGAGAATAATGGCGACTTAAATTTAATTAAAAAGCCGATATTATGGATTCACGTAGATTATGATAAAAATAGCAGACAATGGGGAAGTTTTTATTCCAGAACAAGCAATAATTTAAATCAACCATATTTAAATATGTGTGTTGAAACAATAATAAAACATTGTGGAGACAGTTTTAACATTTGTTTAATTAATGATGATTCATTTTTTAAATTATTAAATAATTGGACAATTGATTTAGATAAATTACCAAATCCTTTAAAAAATAGAACAAGGTTTTTAGGTATGTTGAAACTTCTCGAAAAATATGGAGGTGTTGTTATGCCAAATAGTATGTTGATGATGAAAGATTTTATAGAGTGTCATAAAAAATACTTAGGAGTGAATGGTGCTTATGTTGGTGAATTTATTTCTAGAAATGTTACGTCAACACATAAAAGAACATTACCAAGTCATAAATTAATAGCATGTGAAAAAAATAATAAAATAATAAAGGATTTGTGTGGTTACATGGAAGTATTACTATCAACAGATACGACGTCTGAGGTAGAATTTGATGGTAAAATAGATAGAATGTTATTTAAACACGTAAATTCAAGTAGTATTAACCTTATACCTGCTAGAAAATTAGGAATGAAGACACAGGATGGTTACGATATTTTAGTAGATGACTTACTTCAAAACACAAAAATAAATTTTGATAAAAATATGGTGGGGATATATTTACCAAAAGAAGAGTTATTAAAAAGAATAAAATATAAATGGTTTTTAAAATCAAGTAAAATGCAAGTATTAACGGCAAAAACAATTATTTCATCTAAATTTACGGAAAGTTATAACTAATTGAAAATAATATTATTAGAAATATCTACTACGCTATTTGGCTGTGAAACAATGTTATTTGACTGTTGGTCGATATTATTTAAATAAATATTGTAATTAATATTATACTTTGATTTATTGTATAATATTTTCGATGAATATTTAATAGAAAGACTAGTACATAGTTGCCTTAATATAGTTAAGAAATTTTTATAATTCATAGCCCTTTTTATATAAAAAAGCTTAGATTTATGGTAACATGATTTTAACTTTTCAATTAATTCGGTAATTTTATTATCATATATTGCCTTTTTATATGAAACCAATGAAAAATTATACTCGTTATTTTTTATTTTAGTGGAATATTTAATGATAAATTGTGAAAAATAGTTGCCATCAATATTATATTTGAATAATTGACTCATCGATATAATAATATTTTTGTATATTTTTTAATTAACATTTTTCTTTAATATTCCTTTTAATTAACATTTTTCTTTAATATTCCTTTTAATTAACATTTTTAATTATTTCATTGGTAAAAAACACTAGTTCTATTTCATCTTCATGTATTGTATAAAAAATTTCAATATATTTACAAATATATTTCAAAATAATATATTTGTTATCTTCCTCAATAATATCGGTAATTTTAATAAAATGAAAATAGTTATCTAAAATATCCAATACGGAATATCCCTTTTTATAAATATTTAAAATAGTTGAAATTGATTTTTTGTAATCTTTTTCTTTAAACCATCTAATAGTATACTTTTCAAATTCAAAAAAACTTATATTTGTACAAATATTTTTGGCAATATTTATATCAATATGTTTATTATATAATTTAAATTTTTCAAGACAGTTAATCATTTGGTTTATGGAATTATTACAAATATTAAATAAAAATGTTTTTGCTTCTGGTGTTACATGGATATCTTCTTCATCAACAATTTTTTTGTATAGTAAATTTAGATGAATTGTAGATATATTCTTAAGCTTAATAATGATTGACCGAGATTGTATATTATCAATAACCTTTTGATTATTAGAAGATGAAATGATAAAATTGACATTTTTTTTGTATTTATCCATACAATTTCTAAATACTTGTTGGCTTTGTTCATTAATAAAATCAATATCATCGAGAATAATAAACTTTTTTTTGCCGGATATAGAACTACATGTTTGACAAAAAGTTTTTAAATTATTACGGTAATACTGTATTCCTTGGTCTTTTAAATTATTTATAAAAAGGACGTTATCCCTTGGTATTTTATATGTATTGTAATATTCTCGTATTGTTGCCATGATTAACGAAGTTTTTCCAACACCGGGGTTACCTAAAAATAAAATATTAAGATTGTCCATTTTCTGTAAAGTATTTAAAATTTTGATATATTCATCTTCAATATAAAAATCTTTATAATATTTTGGATTATATTTCTTTAAAAATGATTCTATCATAATAATAATAATATTCGTAATTTTATATTTAAGTTAATCTAAACAATAATAAATATAAATATGAACATGTATGATATTTTAGGTATTGATAAAAATGCTTCAAAGGAAACCATTAAAAAGGCATATAGGAAGGCTTCTTTTAAACATCATCCAGACCGAGGTGGAGATTCTGAAGAATGTAAGAAAATAAATAGAGCTTATGAAATACTTAGTGATCCAATTAAAAAGCGGGAACATGATATGAAAATAAATAGCCCATTTTATAACAATACAGATACAATGTTTAGAAATGATAATAATATGAACGAGGGTGTTCCAGATTTTTTCAAAATGTTTTTTGGTGGTGGTGGACCAATAGACTTGGCTTCAATGGCGGGTGTCCATGGTCCGGGTGGAGTTAATGGTCATCCAAATATACATTTATTTAGAAATGGAAAACCTGTATTTAGAAGACAAATGAAACCAACGGCGATAACTAAAACAATAAATATAAAATTAGTAGATGCGTATAATGGTATTAATCTACCTTTAGAGATAGAGAGATGGATTGTTGTTAATAATATGAAAAAAGTGGAAAAAGAAACAATATATGTAGACATACCAAAAGGTATAGATAATAATGAAATAATAATGATTGAAGGTAAAGGGAACGTGTCAGACAATGGTTTACAAGGAGATGTAAAGGTATTTATAAAAATAGAACCAAATAAGAGTTTTGAAAGAAGGGGTTTAGACTTAATTGTAAATAAAGAAATATCATTGAAAGATTCCTTGACGGGTTTTAAATTTGAGATAGAACATTTAAATGGTAAAACATATGCTATAAATAATACTGATGGTAAAATAATGGAGCCGGGCGATAAAAGTATAATTGATGGGATGGGTATGTTTAGAAATAATAGAAAGGGGCGTTTAATAATTGTATTCCATATTCATTTTCCAAAAAAAATATCAAAAGAGCAAAAAGAAAAATTAAGAGAAATTTTATAAATTTTATAAATTTTCCAAAATTTTAAAAATAAATTCTAATGTTATATTATAATGACAAATTGTGCATCAAACGCAGCATTAGTAGGAGGTCGCCGGCGGAGACGCCGCTCTTCCAAGAAGAGAAAAACCACAGCCACTCGCAAAAAGAGAAGAAAGAGCCGTTCTGCGCGTAAAACCAAGCGTCCCCGCCGTCGCCGCCGCCGTCGCCGCAAAAAGTAATTAATATATAAAAACATTTAGCTATATTTTTATATATGTCAAGTAAACCACCGAAGTTAGTTAGACAACCCGCGAACAAGACGTTGTATATAGAAACACATGGATTGGCCTCATATTTAAGAAATTTCAATCATATGGGTAGGGTGATATCAATCAATAGGAAGAAAAGGTTAGCAAATATAGGCAAAACATTATTAAGGAATCATATTAAGGAATCATTTTAAGGAATCATTTTAAATAATTATTCATATTACGATATTTTAAAAATATTGTAATATTTACGATACGCGTTTAGTAGCAATATCAGCAGATACAACATAAATAGAGTTTTCAGTGATAATAATAAATTCAGTTTCAACTTTGTAAATTTTAGTAATAGGGCTGGTATATTCATCGGCACTCTTTACCAAAAGTTTTTCACCACTCTCTCTTACACCAATGAGGACCTTTTTATCACATGAATCTGTCCAATAATCAAACATAATGGGTTTGTCTTCAACAATGCTTAGTTTAGCACAATGTTGTAATGTAACGCCTTGTGGTAATTTATAATTTTCAGAAGTGGAAGAATTTTCAATAGTCTCTTCGGACATTTATATAAATTTTATTTAAAAATTCTTTAAATACTTATTTATTAATCTAATAAATAAGTATTTAACATTAAAAATAAGATTAAATATTAAAAATAAAATAAGATTAAACATAAATGAAAGAAGAGAAAAATAGAAATATAATGAATAAAAATAATTATAACACTAAAATGAAGGGCGATAGTGTGGTTATTTTTGAGTATGTGAAAATATTACATGAATATTTATCACATATTATTGAACATAAAAAGATAAAAAATGATGTTCATTATTTATTTATATTAAATAGAGGGTATAGTCTTTTAAGGAATATATTCCTATTTATGATTTTGTATACTAATAATTTGGATTTGGTTTCATTTCACTTAAGAAAAAGTTATTTATATTATACGGAATTCATAGGACAAATAGGAGAAGATAGTAATTCATATTTACAATTAAATTCAAAAGATGCTTGTTTATTTGTTTATAAAAAGACTGTATACGAAATAAATGAAGAATTTAGAAAATCATTCGAATTGAAAGAAAAAAATGTGAATAAAATAGAATTATTTAAGAGAAAGGTAATGTTGATAGATGAAATAGAACAATTATTATTAGAAAAATTTATAGATGAAAATGAAGAATATAACTGGTTGACTAAATTAAGAATTAATATTGTTAAAATAATGGAAGAAATATGTAATTTAAATATTAAAGATTTGAAAAATAAAAATAAATTTGAAAAAATACAAATATTTTTAGATATAATTAAAATTAAAGACCCATCGGTTGAAAAAACAATATCTTTGATTTATAATTTTATAAAAAAAATAAATAAAAATACCATCACAAAAAATAAAATAAATAATGATCTACTTTTAAAGAAAAATAATTTTGATAATATGAGTTCAATAAAAATTATAAATAAACTATTCGATAAATGAAACTATTCGTTTTCTGTATTTCTTCTCTTTTTTTTTTCTAAATACCTCTTTATCATTTGCCCTAATTCTATCGCATTCTTTTGTTAATAACTTTACTATAAAACCATATACCGTATTTAATGTATCTTCATCACAATTACCAACAACCAAAACACTACCTGTTCTAAAAACCATAAATGATATAACACGACATACATTATTCGGATTTTTCTTATTTAAATCACACTTATTTTTACAATTACAGACTCCGGTATGTTTATTATTTATATTGTAAAAATATTTACATTGAATACCCGGATAAGAACACGAATCAAAAAGCGAATGAATACCATATTCAAATTTCAATATATTGTATAGAATGTCTCGATTAATATAGTAATTACATGAAAAGTTAGAATTGATTAAAACGGTAGATAGTTTACTCTCAATATGTTTAACATTTAAATTTGAAATAGAATTAATAAAGTTTGTTAGGATATTTACAGCAATAAAAAGTGTTTCAATGTCTTTTATTCCGGGAATTTCTAATTTACCAGTATTAAATAATTTAACATTGATCTCTTTAAACACGCCTTTATGAAAAATCCTAACAATGACGGCAAAACAGTTATAAAAAGCACTTTTCTTCTTCTTTCTAAAATTAATTAAGTCTTTTTTCGAAATTCCCACTATTATTTTTCTAATATCTTTAAATCTTTTTACAGCGCCCGTAACATTATCGATTTTTGAAATAATATCCACTTGAATATTATTTGTGTTTTTTATTTTCTCTTCTAGTATATCAACTTCTTCTTGAGTGTTGGAGTTTATTTTAATTATTTTTTTAATAATACCTTCTTTTGGTGTATAATATTCAATAGTGGGTAAATTCCAAAAAATTTCTTCAAGTGGTATTGTTTTGTTTAAAAACCCAATCTTTGTTTGCGTTGAAATGTATAATGGTAAGCATTTTGGTAAAAAGATTGTCTTTTTTTTTGACGCAGTATTGATATTATTTGGGTCTGGAGAATTTTTCATGAAATTTTCCCATTCTAAATTTAACTCTGTCATTCCTTTAAATAGTAAGATTAATTATTTAAGTTTATTATTTAAATAAATTATTGATATCAATTTAAATAATAAAAAATATTTAGGAAAAACAAATTTTTTTTTGACCAATTATGTATTTATTTTTTTCTTCTATTATTAAAATGGAGAATTATACCAAACGTAAAATGGAAAAATCATTAATTAGTAAAATATTAGATGAATACGAACTAAAACAAAATAACTTTAACCCACACAAACCATCTCCAAACAGATTTATGAATAAACTTAAGATGAGGATGAAATTATATTATAAAGAACAATACAATTCATATGTTCCTTCGACAAAATAATCGAATGTAATAGTATCTTTATTTGTTTTACAGTGTATTATGGTCTGAAAAAAGTTTATCCAATCTTTATTTAAAGTGTAGTATTTATTATTGATATGATAATCTATGAATTTTGCTATAAAAGACTTTATAGATATATTATTTTCAGTACAATAATTTTTAATATACATTGATATCAGTTTTGTTTTAGTTTTTTTATTTTTGAACATTAATATTAATTTTTCCCATGTTTTCGTTGTTATAATATTATTAATACAAATATTATTATGATTTGTTTGGATATAATTTATCATACTTCTGATATCAGAATTAAATTTAATTTGAATATGTCTTAGGTGTGTATCTGTCATTTTTATTTTTTCTTTTATGGAAATATTTTTTAAAAAATGAAAAATGTCTTTTTCTGGTAAATTGCTGAAACATAATTTGATAAATTCGTTTTGTAATGATTTATCAATTTTACTTATATAATTACATATTAAACAAAAACGTATTTTGGTAGAATGTTGTTGTATTAAATAACGTAAAGCTTGTTGGGCGTTTTTTGTCATATAATCAACTTCATCCAAAATAACAAATTTAACGCCATTTCCAAAAATAGATTTTGTATTTACAAATTGATTGATTTGATTTCTGATGATATCTATACCTCTATCATCAGAAGCATTTAAATGTATAACACTTCTTAAATGTTGTTTATAAACATTATTATATTTCTTTATTAAATTTATTATGGTAGTTGTTTTGCCTGTACCCGGTGGTCCATACAAAAGCAAATTAGGAAAGTGGTTTTTTTCAATTATATTTTTTAATAAAATACGATTATCATATTCAAGAACTATATCATCAAAATTAGTTGGCCTGTATTTTTCAACCCACGGTTTACAATCCATGATATAATTATTATTAATAATTATTTAATACAAAAATATTTAATAACTTTTAAAAATAACTTTGAATAAATAATAAAGATAAATTTTATAGTTATTAAAATGGCATTTCATTTAGATACTGGATACTTGAAGGTTATTTTAGGTAGTATGTTTTCAGGAAAAACAACCGAATTAATTCGCGAATACAAACGTTTTACGTCGTGTGGGTATGAGTGTTTATTTATAAACCATGAATTAGATAAAAGATATAATTCAAACGATAAACAAACAGCTACACACGACGGAAATTACATTAACAGTTTAAACATTGGTAGCAAATTATTTGATTTTTTTACGAAAGAAAGTTTCCTATCTAGATATGATGTTATATTTATTAACGAGGGTCAGTTTTTTGATGATTTATACGAATTTGTGGACTACGCTGTGAATAAGAAAAACAAACGCGTTTATGTTTGTGGTCTAGACGGGGATTTTAAAAGAAAGAAATTTGGGGCATTATTGGATATTATACCATTATGCGATGACCTGGTGAAAATAAAAGCAATATGTAAAGGTTGTACTTTTAAAGAGGGTATATTTACATTTAGATTATCAAATGAAAAAGAACAAACTGTTATCGGTGCCGATAATTATGTACCACTCTGTCGCAATTGTTACAACACACGATTTTTAAAGGAATTAAAGATTTAACAAAAGTATTTAAAATAATTTAGTGGAAGATATAGATAAGTCAATGCCACCAAAGAAAAAAAGAGGAAGAAAACCAAAAAAAAAGTCTGATGAACCAAAACCACCACCCAAGAAACGCGGTAGAAAGCCAAAGGGTGGAAAAATAATAAAAAAAAATAAAAAGGAATTAAATAATGAAAAGTATACGCCAAATATTATATTACATTTAAAAATTAAAAATGAAGTAGTCGATGAAAATATAACATCTATTCAGTATAATCCTGTTATGGAGGACCCAAAAGCATTTAATTTAAAATCCAATCAAAAATCTAATAATTTAAATTATCACGAATTAAAAACAAATGTTAAAAAGGAAATACAAAAAGAGAGTTTTTATATCGAAACCCAGACCATTTTACAAGAAGATAAAAATAAACCTACTAAAAATAATATGAAGGATATATGGGGTAAATTAAATGAATTAAAAAAAAATTTGAAATTAAATAATATATCGGACAAATCTTCAGCGTGTTTTTGGTGTACATATTCGTTTGACAACCCTCCGGTATTTATACCAAAGAAAATGACAACCAATAAGACAGAAGTATATGGATGTTTCTGTAGTCCAGAATGTGCTTTATCTTATTTAAAAAATGAAAATATAGATACATCAACATTATGGCACAGATATTCTTTATTAAATAATATCTATTGTGAAATATACAATTATGAAAAAAATATTAAACCGGCGCCTTCACCATATTATACATTGGATAAGTATTATGGTAATTTATCTATACAAGAATACAGAAAGTTGTTAAATAATGACAGGCTTATTATGGTAGTGGATAAACCACTCACTAAAATTCTACCAGAGATTTATGAAGAGAATAACGAAGAACCGAATATAATGAATAATTTAATAAATGATAGCGAACCAAAGAAAAATAAATATAAACTAAAGAGTAAAAAGGAAGTGAAAAATAAAATGACTATACTCAAAAATAATTTCAATGTTTTTTAAGAATATCGTGTATTACATAACATTCTTAAATTATTCGTTGTCTTCCTTTGTTTTTTCAGTAATAACTATTTTATTATTTTTTTGTTTTTGTAATTCTAAATCTCTATAAAAGATTTCGCGCTGAAGCATATTCTTATAATTTTTCTTTTCTAAATAAACACCATCTTGTTTATCCTTAAATTTTCTGATTTCTCCTATAATTTTTTGATTGATCGTCACTTGCTTTTCAGATTTTTTTTCTTGAAAGTTCGGATTTAAATATTCTTTAATAACTTTAATAAAATCATTATTCCATTCTTTTAGTTTTTGTGTAGCCATATCTTTGTCATAATTCGTTTGTGTCATTATTATTTTCAGACAAGCTTCAGAAGTATCCATGGTCTGCGACATATAATTTTGATAAATATATAAAAAAAGAATATTAAACGGAAAAGATATTATATAGTATTATGGCAACCGAAAAAATTAATGTAGATGAAATTATTAGCGATATTAATAATGTTTTATCGAAACATTTAGTTTCTATTATAAATAAATGCAATGATGATAAAGATAAATGTGAAAAATATATTTTAAATATACCTATCGTTAAAAATTTAATCGAATGTAATGATAATCTTAAGGAGAGTGTCGGTATTTTAGAGAGAAAAAATAAATTTCTAAATGATAATTTATCTAGTTTATCAAAAAAGTATACCGAATTATTTTTTAGAACACAAAAAGTAAAAATATCTGCGAGTGTTAATGATTTAATTATTGATAAATCAAATGATAAAGCTAATATTGAATTAGTAGTAAATGATAAAACAAGTATAAACAATGAACAAATTGATCAAAAAAAAATAGAAGAAGAAATAGAAAATACAATTAAGGAACAGCGGAAAAAAATAGTAGTGGTTGATTTCAATATTGATAGTGATATAAAAACAGAACCTATTAATCTGTTTGATATGGATGGGAATAGCGATGATGTAAGCAATGGTGATGATGAATGTGATGAGGAAATGAGCCGTAATTTTGCTGAAACAATTTTAATGGCGCAAATGAATGCCGGGACCATGGACGATGGTAGTGAAAGCGAAGATGCCGAAGAAGATGCGGTCGAGGAAGATGCTGATGAAGATGCTGATGAAGATGCGGAGGAAGATGCGGTCGAGGAAGATGCCGAGGATGCTGATGAAGATGCTGGTGAAGATGCTGAAGAAGATGCGGTCGAGGAAGATGCTGATGAAGATGCTGATGAAGATGCCGAGGATGATGATGATGAAGATGCCGAGGAGGAAGAAGTTGAAGAAATCGAATATGATGGGGTAAACTATTATGCCAGTGAAAATAAAGTAGGAAATATTTATGAAATTTTAGAAGATGAAGAAATTGGCGAAGTAGTGGGTAATTATGTGAATGGACAACCTATAATTTTTTAAATTATTTTTATACTAATTATATATATAATTTAATGTTAACATCAAGATTATGCACCCCGGCTTTAATATATCTTATATTTTCTGTAGCACAGGTATTAATAGATACATTTAAAGGAATGTACAATACCGCATTAATTAAAATTCTTTTAACAATTGTTTTTACATTTTTATTAAATTACTTATGTCAAGCAGGTTTAGGAATATTATCTTGGATAATAATTTTCATCCCATTTATTTTAATGTCGGTTATCGTTACCATGCTTTTATTTGTATTTAAATTAGACCCAAAAACAGGTAAAGTAAGACGAGTGGATCCCAAACAAGAAAGAGGAAATAGAGATGTAATATTATATCACGACCACGGTC
>Ga0233439_10005423_pt1 | contig 11842 bp, 10 predicted proteins | sample SI_123_September_6_FD_182713 | JGI IMG/M metagenome (GOLD analysis project Ga0233439, IMG submission 182713) | Seawater microbial communities from Saanich Inlet, British Columbia, Canada - SI_123_September2016_100_MG | ecosystem: Environmental > Aquatic > Marine > Inlet | place: Canada: British... | reverse complement strand
TTGATTATTAGTAAAAAAAAAACGCCTCGAACATGATCGAAGCGTCTTGCATATACGTATTCAGTCGAACGAAATAAAATGGTGCCGAGGGGCGGACTCGAACCGCCGACACATGGATTTTCAATCCATTGCTCTACCAACTGAGCTACCTCGGCATACGGATGCCATTTCGCGTGCTATCAAGACCTGTAAGATCGACGGCACGGCAATCAATCGTAGCCGCGGTCTGGTATTGAGTAAATAGACCTAGCGACGAGCCTGAGGCAGTTCTTGGAATTCCTCATGCTGTTTGCGGTAATTTATCGGGCTACACCGATGCTCGCTGGTATAATTCCGCCTGCTTATCGTTAGTCTGGCTAGTAACGGCACGTTGCCACTACTTCCTACGACGATGGGTTGATTCTTACATGTTGGGCCTTAGAGGATATTAATGGCGACTCTGATCATCGCTTCAATCTCGGATCGTTCTGGTAAAACCGCAGTTGCTGCCGCACTGGCACAGCGTTTGGGAACCGAAGATTCACGAGTCGCAATCGGAAAAGCATCGGCCAGTGATTCTGCCGATAATGCAGATTCTGGGGTGTTTGCCAGCCTGTTGCCCGATAATCCTGCGGTTAGCGGGGCGGTTGGTGAAATCGCTTCGAAAATCTCTGGTTCTGGCGGTTCGAGCAAGATCGCAATCGTCGAGGGATCGTCTGACTCTAAGTCGAACCTTGAGCTTGCGAATTCGACCGATGGCCTAATTTTGTTGATCGCACGCTACGGCGAGACGGTTACCGCTGCTGCCAAAGAGTATGGTTCGAGGCTTGCTGGTGTAATCGTCAATGGGCTTCCTAAGTACAGGTCGGAAGACGCCGACGGAACGCTTGCAGCCGATCTCGAAACTGCTGGAGCGAAACTGTTTGGTTCGATTCCAGATGACCGACGAATGCTTGCACCGAAGCTAGGGCAGGTCGCCGAGCTTCTTGGCGGGCAGTTCTTGAGCGGAGAAGACGAATCAGATCGACTTCTCGATAATTTCCTTATTGGTGGTCTGGTTCTCGACTGGGGACCGTTCTACTTCTCGAGTCGCAACAATACTGGCGTGATCGTTCGTGGTGATAGGCCAGACGTTCAGCTTGCTGCGATTCAAACCGATACCACTCGTGCGCTCGTACTTACTAAGGGCGTGCGTCCGGTTGAGTATGTGATCTATGAAGCTGCGCAGCGTGGTATTCCGCTAGTAGTGGTTCCTGGAAATACTCACGATGTTGCTGAACAGCTTGAGAGCTTGCAGCCGCAGGTGAGGTTCGATCATGCCGACAAGTTGGCGAGAATGGTCGATTTGGTCTCAGAGCATGTCGATGTGGCGGCTCTTGAAGATCAGCTTGCTCAACCTGCAACTCGCTAAAAATAGCGGAATCACGCCATTGAGATTCGTGCGTAATGACGCATAGTTAATGCCGTAAGTTCGATCGCATTGGGCTGACGATCATCGTGGGATGATTGAAGATGCCGGCGAAAATACGTAGACAGATATTTTATTAATCCGATGAGCCTTTTAGACACACTAGCTCCACCTCGTGGTCCAAACAAAAGTAGATACGGCGTGATCTTCTTCGCGAAGGCGAGTTTTTTCACGGGCGTGGCTCTGTACGGTCTTTTCGTGCTGGTTTCTTTCGTTTTATTCGATAGTGACCGCGAGCTCGAAGTAATTCCAGCTACGCGTGTTGAAGCTGAAGTTGTTGCCCCTGTTCTTGCGTTTCTGGATGGTCGAACCGTTGGGGCGTATGGAGACGCTGAGACTCGATTGCACTGTGGAACCGAGTTCGCCGATCTCGAATTCACCGCTAATTACCTGAACCGTGGCTCATGGCGGGTAGATGCGTTTTACGATCGAGTTCGGTACTACTGGCGAGTCGATGACGTTTCACTCGCAGTCACACGTGATCCATGGGTGAAGACGAACAACCCGACGATCATGTGTTAGTTGCGTAAGGCAATCCGTAGGTTGATTCTGCTGGTCAGCAATAATTGAGTATCTTGAGTTCGATCCCGGGTGTCGGGGCCGCTAGACGACGGCGCTGGACGAAATCTCTCGTCGCTCAAGTCGTTACCTATATATCGATAACTATTGGCTTGATAGCAGTGGCTATCTACTTCTCGCCGTCGCGGTTCGATGGGGAACTCGACGTAATCCCGGCGACTCGAAACAGCTCCGAAGTTATTGTCGAGGTTCAGGAGTATCTGAAAACAGCGACGCATCACGGATTTGCCGATCTTGATGAGCAGGCGAGTGGATGTTGGGAAGTTTTCGAGAACGAACTGTTTGTTGCCGAGTATCTGAATCGTGGCGAGTGGCGGATTCACGCTTGGTACGAGCGACTTCGATACTTTTGGCGAGTAGACGATGAGACTTTAGAAGTGTCGCGTGATCTGTGGTTGATCGACTATCTCGAAACAGCGCCGCTCGCAATTTCCTGCTGATAGTTTTTTCTCAGTTTGGTAAGGGCTGAGCTCACTTACATCGGGTGTGGTTTGGCCGCGCTTCGCGTGAATCCTTCCTAAATTCGTGCCAATCCGATGAGCATTTTTCCGGGCGGCGGCTAACATTGCTAGATGTCTTCGATTTCGCCCACAGAAAACCTACTTGCTGGCCTTTCCGACCGACAGCGCGAAGCTGTTACCCACACGGATGGCCCTCTCCTAATTGTTGCTGGTCCCGGCTCGGGTAAAACCCGGGTTATGGCTCACCGGGTCGCCTATTTGGTGGGCGAAAAGGGTATTCCGCCTTGGAAGATTCTGGCGGTCACGTTTACGAACAAGGCTGCACGTGAACTTCGTGAGCGTTGTGAGAATTTGGTGGGCGGCGGATCGAACGAACTTCAAGTTCGGACGTTCCACGGTTTTTGCTCACGTGTGCTCCGTTCCGACGGCGAGCAAGTTGGACTCAAGCCTGAATTCACGATCTACGATGCTGACGATCAGGCGAAAGTGGCGCGCCGGATTCTCGATCAGTTCGACATCGACCCAAAACAGTTCCCGCCTCGTGCTTTGCTCAGTGTTATTTCCGATGCGAAGAACAACATGCGAAGCCCTGCTCAGCTGTCACGACGAACTGAAACGTATCGTGACGAAGTTGCGGCTCGTGTGTACGAAGCCTACGAAGGTGCATTGCAGCGGGCGAATGCTGTCGACTTCGATGATCTGCTGTTGAAGACCTACCAGCTTCTCGAAGGTTATCCAGAGATGCTGGAGAAGTACCAGGAGCGATTTGAACATCTGCTGGTCGACGAGTTCCAAGACACAAATGCACTGCAGTTTCAGGTTGCTCGATTACTTGCGCTGAAGAGCCGGAACATTTGTGTTGTTGGCGATCCCGATCAGTCGATCTACTCATGGCGACATGCCGATCCAGCGAACCTGACTGATTTTCAGAGCACTTTCCAAAATGCCAAGATCGTAACGCTCGACCAGAGCTACCGATCGACTCAGATTATTTTGGAAGCAGCCGGTTCTGTTATTGGAAACAACGACGGTCGCATGGAGAAAAATCTGTGGACTGAAAACAGTCGCGGAACTCGCATAACCGTTGCCGAAACGTACAACGAAGAAGAGGAAGCTCGCCTAGTTCTTGAGGCGGCTAAGGAATTAAAAAACAAAGACGGGATTGGTCGCAACGAAGTAGCGATCATGTACCGCGTAAACGCTCAGTCACGGGCGTTCGAAGTTGCTTGTAATCGCGAGGGTGTTCCGTATCGTTTAGTCGGTGGTGTGAAGTTCTACGATCGTAAGGAAGTCAAAGATATTTTGTCGTTCTTGCGACTGATATCTAACCCGGCTGATGAGGCTGCGCTCGAACGAATTATCAATGTTCCAGCGCGCGGACTTTCCGCCAAAACCGTTACCGAACTTCGAACGCTCGCTGTGTCGCACAACGTGCCGATGCTCGATGTAATTCTCGATGTAACCCGAGTTCATATGGGTGACGAAGAGCCACGTGTTTATCACGTAGATCTTGCGACTCGGGCTTTGAAATCGGTGGCAGCATTCGGCGATCTGATTACTCGGTTTATCGAGCAATCGCTGTCGTTGGATACGAACGAACTGATCGATTTCATTGTCGAACGTAGCGGCTACGGCGCGATGCTTCGTGAGGACAAAGAACGTGGCGAAGAACGAATGGAAAACCTTCAGGAGCTTAAGGCTTCTGCCGAGGATTTCGCGGGGACGGAAGAGCGTGGACAGCTGACTGATTTTCTAGAGAACGTTGCGTTGGTATCCGATGTTGACGGTCTTCAGGGCGGCGGTGGAATCGATCCGGAAGAAGATGCACTAACGCTGATTACTCTTCACCAGGCCAAAGGTCTTGAGTACGACGCTGTTTTCTTGGTTGGGTTGGAAGAAGGCATGCTGCCGCACTCGCGCAGCGTCGATGATCCAACGCAGCTCGAAGAGGAGCGGCGTCTGCTTTACGTGGGCATGACTCGTGCACGAAAACGTCTGTTTATGTTCAGGGCGTTCCAACGTCGATTCCGTGGTCAATCTGGCTCTCAGATGGCATCGAGATTCTTGCTGGAAATTCCGGACGATCTTGTTACCAGACGAGATATTCGAGGGCATGATCGGGTCGCAGATGGTATGCCTGATCCAATGTGGACCAAGCATGTTGCGTCGACTCCGGCTGCACGTCCGGCCACCCGTTCCGCGGGTGATCTGTTCGATCCCGGTGACAAGGTTCGCCATAAGGCGTTTGGCGAGGGAGTTGTTGTCAGCTCATCTGGCAGCGGCGCCGATACGCAGGTGACAGTGGCGTTTTCAGGGCAGGGCGTGAAAAGGCTTATGCTTTCTTACGCACCACTTGAAAAGATTGTCGAAGAGGAATCTGCTCAGCAATTTGATCCCGATGAGGATCAGATCGAAGTGCAAGATCCCGACTTGTTTGCGCCCTAAGGAGACTCACGTTGCCAGCTAGCGTTTTTGCCGTTCATTCGAGTGATGGCTACACGATGACGAAGCCGACTCGGGTTTCGATCGTTGTGGTGGCTGGTTTGGGAGTCGAGAACGATGTGCACAGCGGTGCAACAGTGAAGCACCGCAGCCGAATGAAGGCGAATCCTGATCAGCCGAATCTCAGGCAGGTTCACCTCATTCATAACGAGCTATTCGACGAACTGCGAGACAAAGGATTCGAAGTTCATCCGGGGATGATGGGCGAGAACATCACAACCTCATCGATTGATCTGCTGGGGCAGCCGACCGGAACTCTTCTCCACATCGGTGACGATGTGGTGCTGGAAATCACAGGATTACGAAATCCTTGTGCCCAGCTCGACGGCCTGATTCCCGGTCTAATGTCTGCAACGCTGGATCGTGATGATGATGGCGAACTCGTTCGAAAAGCTGGTGTGATGACAGTCGTAATCGAAGGCGGAGTCGTGCGACCCAACGATGAAATACGTATCGAATTGCCAGCAGGTGAACGTCTGCCACTAGAGCCGGTGTAGTTGATGTCGAGTGCAGTGATTCGCACCGTCTCTGGCATGTAATCTCGGGTGACTACCCATACAATCGTTTGTCATGAAAATGCCTCGATGGGACCGAATATATTTCTTCGTCTTCACCGCGACTGCGTTCGCCGTTGCCAGTTTCTTGTCGTTGCTAGTTCTTCCTCTCGTTGAAATCACAAATTCCGAGACGGGTGAGATCGTTACCAAAACGATTTTTGAAGATGGCCAAACGAATATTTTCTGGATCAGCATCTTGCCAGTCGCTCTGTCAGGCACAGCGCTTTTTGTAATCCCAAAGGATGGGAATCCTGACAAAGCTGGGAAGATAAACATTTGGGTATCGACGTTTCTGATCTATGTATTCGTAGTGTTGTTCATCTTTATCAATGGGATTTTGTTCTTCCCAACGGCGATCTTGATGACTGCTGCGGCCGTAGGTTCTCAGGTGCGTCGACGAGAGCGAAAGATTTTCGCAAAGTCGCCAGAGGAATCGAAATCTGGCCGTGGCGGCGGTAAACGCAATCGAAACAAAGGCTAAACTGTCGCCAGATTTACAGTGCTGATTTCGGACCTGCCGAATTTTCAGCGCTAACCACAAGTCAGGGTAGATATATCCAATGACAACATCAGCATCACCTGGTGGCACTGTTATTTCCGATGAGCTCCGCTCCTTTGTTGGGCTGGAGTCGATTCCGACCACGTACGATATTGAGCGCCACGCCGTAGAACGATTTGCGGCAGCGATTGGCGATTCAAGCCATTTGTATTCGAATCGGGATGCTGCGAACGCTAGTTCGTATGGATCACTGATCGCCCCGCCAACGTTCTTTCGATCGCTGTTGCCGGGTGATTATCCAAAGGCTTACCCAGAGCCGTTCGCACATATTCTCGATGGTGGCAGCAAGTATCGGTACAACGAACCGGTTAAGGTTGGCGATCGAATAACGGTCGTGCGGAAGATCACCGATTTGTTCGAGAAACACGGCCGAATGGGAACGATGCTTTTCAAAATATCTGAGATCAGTTACACGAATCAGATGGATCGATTAGTAGCTACTCAAACGACCACGACGATCACATACGGCACCGGAGAAAAGGATTCAGGCGTTGGCGATCACTAATTCTGAAACTGGTATTTCGAACCCCATATTCGAAGATGTGAACATTGGCGACGTGTTGCCAGAAGTTGTGAAAAATCCCGACACTCGCCAGCTGGTGATGTACGCCGGGGCATCGCAAGATTTTGTTGCAATTCACTACGATCAGAACGTCGCCAAAGAGGCTGGGCATCCGAAGGTCATCATTCACGGCGCACTGAAAAGTGCTTGGCTTGGAGAATTGGTGACGAGTTGGATGGGTGATGAAGGTCGACTTCTAGAGCTTGATGTTTCGTACAGGGCGATAGATTTCCCGGACGCTGTAGCGACCTGTGTTGGCAAAGTGACCGACACCCGAATTGTCGATGGCGTTGGGCTTGTCGAACTTGAAATTGGACTTCGTCAGGAAGATGGAACGATCAGTACTCCCGGTAGGGCGCTCGTTTCGCTTCCGACAAGAGAAATCGTTTAGATAATTTTTGGGTCCAGTAATTCTGCGACCCTTCCCAATTAGAAAACCTTAGCAATAGGAATTTGAACTAATGAGCGGTGCGCTTGAAGGCAAAGTAGCAGTTGTAACCGGGGCAGGTCGTGGGATCGGGCGAGGTATCGCCATTGAGCTTGCAGCCAACGGCGCAAAAGTAGTCGTAAACGACGCAGGATTATCTCTTTCTGGCGAAGCTGAAGGCTTGAGTCCTGCCGACGAAGTTGTCGGCGTGATCAAAGCTGCCGGCGGTGACGCTGTTGCCATCACGGAATCGGTTTCCACTTTCGAGGGTGGAGGGCGAATTGTGCAAGCTGCGCTCGATTCGTTCGGTCAACTCGACATCGTTGTAACTGCTGCCGGAATCCTTCGTGATCGCATGATCTACAACATGAGCGAAGAAGAGTGGGACTCCGTCTACGAAGTTCATCTCAAAGGCACGTTCAACATCGTTCGCCACGCAGCTCCGTTGTTCAGGAAGCAACGTGGCGGTCGGGTAATAACGTTCACTTCGGAATCGGGATTGGTTGGATTCCCCGGGCAGGCGAACTACGGTGCAGCAAAATCTGGCATTCATGGCTTCACCAAAGTTGTCGCCAAAGATCTTGGAAAGTACGGAGTTACTGCAAATTCGATAGCGCCACGTGCTGAAACCCGCATGGTTGAGTCGATCCCCGAAGCCACCCGTGAAAAGCTTGCTGCCAACGGACTATTCCCGGGCAAGGGCGAAGCTGCTTGGGAGCCAGAAGACGTTGCGCCGTTCGTTGCGTTCCTTGCTTCCGATTATTCGGCACCAGTGAACGGTCAAACGTTCTTGGTCTACGGTGGAAACGTAGTTCACATGACGTTGCCACGCCGAGTGAAGACGATCTACAACTCTGCGCCACCAGCAACGTGGGAGCCGGATCAGCTCGATGCGCAGGTGGGACCTAGTTTGCTGGGTCATCCATCAGTCGAAGGTCCGGTTGCGAGTAAACGACTCGAAGGCAAAGTGGCTGTTGTTACTGGGGCAGGTCGTGGAATTGGTCGAGGTGTAGCAAAACTTCTCGCATCGCAGGGTGCTGCCGTGGTTGTCGCCGACGTTGGAGCAGCTTTGGACGGCGATGGTGAAGACACAACTCCAGCCGCTCAGGTGGTCGAGGAGATATCGGAACTAGGCGGTCGTGCCGTTGCTTCGTATCACTCGGTTGCCACGATGGAGGGCGGCGAGAATATCGTGAAAACGGCGATGGAAGAATTTGGTCGTTTGGACATCGTTGTGACTGCAGCCGGGATTTTGCGAGATCGCATGTTGTTCAACATGAGCGAGCAGGAATGGGACGATGTGATGGGCGTGCACTTGAAAGGCACGTTCTCGGTCGTTCAGCCAGCTTCACAAATATTTAAAGAGCAGGGCAGCGGTCGAATTGTTACGTTTAGCTCGGTTTCGGGTTTGTACGGATATGGCGGGCAGGCGAACTATGGTGCTGCCAAAGACGCTATCGCTGGGTTTACACGTGTAGTTGCTAAAGATTTGGCTCGACACGGTGTGACAGCGAACGCTATTTCACCGGGCGCTTCGACTCGCATGACGGATTCGATTCCTGATTCGACTAAAGACATGCGCAAAGGTGAGTTCTTGCCACCTCCGGAAGGCACGCTAACGACTGAGCCCGAACAGGTGGCTCCGATGATTGCGTGGCTGGCGTCCGATCAGGCAGAGGACGTCACAGGTCGGATTTTCCACACGGTTGGGAATCGGGTGAGTTTGATGAATTCGCCTGAGCAGGGACGTTCGATTCACAAGGCTGGTCGCTGGACGGTCGAAGAGCTTGCGGGAGTGTTCCCGGAGACCATCGGCATGGATCTGGTGAATCCTGCACCACCGCAGGATTAGTTTTTTACTTGGTTCGCTCACGGGTCCCGAGCGGTAGCCGAGGGTTCTGGAGTGGTGGGGCTTGAGCGGCAAGTTCGTTTGAACGTCGAAGGTGCTTAGGCCGATTATGATCGATGTCCTGTTGGGCGTGGGTGTCTGCTGAGCGAACTTTCACCACCCAACCCCAGGTCCCTCCGCGTTGGTCGGGACATTAGAGAAGCTAGCTTCTTGCCACGGCTGCGTCGTAGCGATCTAGCGCGTTTTGGGCGACGAGTTCTGCGTCCTGTTCGAGTACGTAACCTGCTTTTGCTAAGGCTTCAGTGTCTTGCTTTACTAGCTGGGCGTACTGATCTCGGTTTTCGTAGCGTTCGTTGATCGAAGGACGCACATCGTTCGTGTTGGCGCGGTCTGATTCGCTTACCGGGAACCAGCGAGTGAATCCTTGCATTGGCACGATTTGATCGGGCGCACCGGTGTCGGGATGTCGAGGATTCCAACCGGTGTGGGTTGCGACCGGACGTGTGAGATCGGGGAGCCTGACTCCCGCTATTTCGTTGCCGTCGGCATCAACAGCCGAAACTAGACATGAGTAGTTCTCTCCCTCTTCTGGCGGGTACGTTCCGACTCCTTCATCAGCCCCTGCGCCAAGATCGGTTTGGCGCATCACCCATAGCTTTTCGGGATCCATAGTTACCTGGTCGGGTAGAGATTCGAACGCTTTTAAAACGTCGCCACGGGAAGCTGCAGATTCGTGATCGATCCGTGCATATGCATTCGCTGGCGGCTCTTTGCCATCTGCGATCCAATTCTCCAGATTTACCAGAGCTGCTCGTAGCAACGGTGAGTAGTCGATCACGTTTGTGGCGTAGAGGGCGAGTGCACCTTCCGCACCGGCGTCGTGTGCCTGAGGCAGAATTCCCGCACCGTGCTGGGTTCCAGCGAAGTGGTACATGCGAGACTCAGAACCCAGTTCCACATCGGCAGTTCCGACTGCGTTTGTGTGCATCAGCGAGCAATCGCCTCGCCAGTATTCAGACGAGCTGTTGGTGTAGATAACTTTTGGAACCGCGTTCAGTTCGACTAGTTTCGAAAGTAAGCCAGCGGACTGATTAGAGATTGGATCATCGGATTCGATGTCGGTGTAAGGCGCTAGGTGTCCGAAGCTTGGGTACGACTGATTCGATGGCTGGGCGTATCGATGGTTGAAAGCGCCTCTTCGTGCACCGGCGACGTGCGGGAGAAGTCCTTCGAAAACCTTTCGATTCTGTTCATCGACGTTCAAACCGTCGTACATGAAATGCCGGAGCATTCTGCCGGTTTGCGAAACCCCGTAGGCGATTGCAATATCTAGGGAACCAAGACCGGGAATCAACGCTTCTGCGTCGTACTTCAGGAACGAAGTGGCGTCTCGCAAAGCGATGAGACCGGCGCCGGCGATTGGTGCGTCTTTGGATGTGTAGATGATTTGGTAGTACTTGCCAGGCAGGAATCCTGAGTTCAAGTAGACGTGTTCGTCGCTGGGGACTACGTCTCCGTTAGTCTCCTGCGCAAAGCTCCACTCGCTACGGGGAATTATCGTTCCTTCGCCATCTTCATAGTCTCTGACATGAAGTTCAGCGTCCTGCTGGTCGATGTCGGCTGCCTTCATCGGACGGTGTATTCGATCGGCGAGCAGCCATGTTTTAGCTTCGATGTTGGGTCGTATTTCGACAACATTCTGGCCGGGGTCAGACAACTGCGAGAGATCGGCAATGGGGGCTTCGAGTCCCATCAAAATATCGTCTTGAAAAACGTCCCATTGCCACCCGATAGAAGCGACGGTTAGGCCTCGTTCGAATAGAAAACCATCACCGGGTGCAGCACTGGCGGCGGGATCGGCGTCAGTTCTGTTGAAGGTGTCGACCACTCGTCGGCGCCCACGATTTGGGAGTTCGATGAGTAGTCGTTTGGAACCGCGTTCAGGGTCCACCGGTTTTACGATTGAGAAATCGGCGGTGAATCGCACAAGTCCTTCGTTATCTCGTGGAGCATATTCGAGATCGACGATGCGTTCGTTCTGAGGCGCATTTGGATCAATACCAAACGTCATCACAGCGTCGATCTGCTCGTACTCGCCGACATCGCCGAACGAACGTCCATTTGCGTAGGCGAACTGGCGAGTGATTTTTACATCAACGACTGACATACATTTTTCTCCACGAACCGAATTTTTCGATGGTCTGGTTTAGACCAACGCCGGGGATGATACCAAGCGTTGGTCGGGCTAATTACTGGGCGATAGCTATTCAGTTATGACGCCGGAAACGACTGCCATTCCGAGCTTAGGCACGTCGATAGTCAGCACGCCGTTTTCGAGCGATGAACTTCCGGCTGTAGGGACAACGTTCTCTGGCTGTTCCCACGTGTTTTCCAGCTTTGGATCATCACCAGTCATTACTTCAACCGAACCGGCACTCGTAATTTGGCGATCGGAGAGATCGATGGTGACCGTTGAGTCTTGATCGACTGAGCGGTTCACGATGAACAATGCCAGCTCGCCAGTTGCTTCATCGAAACTTGCCGAAGCATCGATGTAATCGACCTCGCCACGCTCGTCAGCATCGTAGGTCTCACCATGCACAGCTGGAGTGAGAGAAACACCGGTAGCGTGCTTTGAATAGAGGGCGAACGGGTAGTAGATGCTCTGCTTCAGCACGCCATCAGTTCGAGTCAAAACAGCTGCGATCACGTTTACCAATTGGGCTAGACATGCCACTTTCACGACATCGGCGCGCCGGATGAACGAGTTCATGTACTGGGCGCAGACTAGTGCATCTTCGAGGTTGTAAACCTCTTCCAAAAGCGCTGGACTCGTGCCCCACTGACCGTCCTGCTCAACACCACCTCGTGCCTTGTACCAAACGTTCCATTCGTCGAA
>Ga0233439_10005421_pt1 | contig 11844 bp, 19 predicted proteins | sample SI_123_September_6_FD_182713 | JGI IMG/M metagenome (GOLD analysis project Ga0233439, IMG submission 182713) | Seawater microbial communities from Saanich Inlet, British Columbia, Canada - SI_123_September2016_100_MG | ecosystem: Environmental > Aquatic > Marine > Inlet | place: Canada: British... | reverse complement strand
GTTTAAAAGGTAGTCATCAAAATATGGGGTCGAAACAAGATTATTGTTACGACCCTGAATTTGCGGGTATGAATGGTCCATTGGTTTCTGTTGGTGAATGTAAGAAATTTGGTCAAAAATTTCCTTGTATGGGACCTACTATGAATACTGGCCCACATAGTGATGCGTGTGTGAATGATTTATGGAGAAAATCGGGATGTACAGGAACGGCTACTGGAAGGGCATCTGATATGGGAAAGAAGGGTGGGGATATAATGAAAAAATGGCAAAAGGGGGGTTATACAAATGTTTTGAATTCTATGTATGGTATATTGGGATTAACTACATCTACGGATTATAAACAAGCAAAAGATGCTACAAAAATGTGCTATGGGAGAGATGTAGACGCGTGTGAAGATAGATTTGTGGATGAATCAAAGAAGAAAGAGAGACCAAGAGATTGTTTAGTAAATTTATATAAACAATCGGGTTGTCGCCCAAAAGGTAGATTACATCCTGATAATATAAAAGCTACAGTAAGAGCGGACACAAGGAAAAAACACGGGGTTGGAAAAGAATGGACATCGGGGACATTTTATAAATGGAAACCAAATGAATATGTTCAAAAATTGAGGGCTGTGAAAAACCGTGCTGATAAATTAACAACCGCATCTAATGTAGATACTTATGACGAAGGTATAAAATTGTATGAAAATTGTTATGGTACAAGTCCAAGTGTATCAACAATACCAATGAAAAAACCTTGTTGGAAAGATTTTGTAGAAATAATGAAACGTTCTCATAAAAAAGTTACTATAAGTAAAGATGAACAAAAAGTAGTATTTAGTCAGGATAATTTGGGAGTTGATAATGAATTTATGAAAGATACGAATTTAAATAGAACAAGATTGGCCGGTAAAGATAATATAGGACACGATTGGGGAGGAGGTAAAGTGGTGAAAAAATCAGATTATGAAAAGGATTTTTTCCCATTTTGGAGATTTGTGAAAAATAGTAGAGATATATATCGTGGCGGGGGAGACAAGAAATGGAAAAGTAAATGGCCAGAATTTAAAAAGAGAATGTTAAAAATAAACGGCGTATCAGATTTAGGAGACGAAACATTATTATGTGCCCCATTTATGGGCGTTGGGAGAACATTAAGAAATTACGGATTAGCTAAAAAAAGTTCGATGGCTCATTTACCTGTAAATGGGAAATGTTCTTCTTGTAGTTTAGTCCCAAGAGGAGAATGTCAAGAAGGTTGTGCTCCAGTAACACATCCGGATGGAAAAGCTAACAACTGTCCTAATAAAAATAAAGGAAAAAGTCCAGGCAATTGTATAGTTCCTTTTGGAAATGTGATAACAAAAAATATGTGGATGAAAGAGGGTTTTCCTTATTGGGAATTTATGCGAATATTACAAAGATATGAAAAATAAATAGATTAGTAATAATTATTAATTAAAATTAATCAACTATATTAAATTAATTTTAATGGGACAATCACAATCAATAAAAAAAGTGAATTTTGAAGATATTCAACAAACCATAATAACCAATAATAAATATTTATTGATAAACACTTTAAAATTAGAGGAACAGAAATGCTTAATAAAAGGAACTATATCACCAGATAAAGAAATCTCTGTAATAAATAGCAATTTAAATAATACAAATTTAAGGATAATAATATATGGAAAGAATGCTGCCGATGAAACTATATATAAAAAATACAACCAGTTGATAAAATTGGGGTTTTACAATATTTATTTATATCCTGGAGGAGTATTTGAATGGTTATTGCTACAAGATATATATGGGAATGATAATTTTCCGACTACTTCATTTGAATTAGATCATTTAAAATATAGAGCACATTCAGCATTTAATTATTTATTAAAAAACGGTGATATAGATTAACACCCTATGGTCCAATGCTGTTCGTGTAATAAATTATAAACTTTATCAAGATTAACCAATGGTTCTATCATATTATTTAAATGTGTTTTAATAGCCAATAACCATGCCCATGGAATTTCATTGGTATATTCTGTTTCGCCATTTAATAACAAAACTAAATTATCCTTTTGTAACCATTTTTCGTGATTTTCGTGACATGTTTTTAAATAATCGATAGTTATTGTTTCGCCAGGTCTATTTCTCTTTAATACGCGTTTTAATGATGTTTCAGGATTGGTTTTTATATAAATGGACGAATTTATTTCCAAATTCATGGATAATTCTTCAAACCATTTAAGATAAATTTGGTGTGATATTTCATCCAAGGTTCCATTATCATGTAACATTTTTGCGAATACATTTTTATCTGTTAAAATACTTCTTTCTGTTATAATTATACAATTTTTATGTTGTTGGATTGCTTTTCTAAGTTGTGTGATTCTTGTAATATAAGCCATCATTTGAAATTGGAATGCAAATTTTTTTTGGTCTTCGTAGTATCGTTTTATAATATCATTGCCTTGAGAATCTTTTATAGTTTGCCATATATCAACAGGTTCTTCTAAATAAACTATTTTAAATCCGCACATTTCTTTCATTTGTTCTTTAAGATGTTTAATTAGGGTGGATTTACCACTACCTATATTGCCCTCAACAGAGAAAATCATTGACATGTTTATATATATTCATAAAATTCTTTTTAATCAATTTTAATATTTATAAAATTGATTTAATATTAATATGATTTTTATATTAATACAAACATGGACTTATCGCAAACAAAACTCACCAAAAACGAATGGGACTTCTTGGAACTTCCAGTTTCCCCAAAAGAAAAAGCAATATTGAAACTATTGTTTGATAGTAGGAAAGATATAGGGGTATCATTTAATAATTCAAATAGTTTATTGAAATACATGAAAATGTATAATGAAAATATGGAACCTTTCCATCATTACGTATATATCATATATTTCCAAAAGGAGATTGGAAATATAAATAAAAAGTATAATGAATCGTATAATGTTGAGAGAAAGAAAAAGACGAAACTTAAAAAAATAGACGAAATGAGGATGAAGAATGTAAATAAGAAGATTTTGAAATTGAAAGATGAATTATACGAATATATACTTTTAAAAAATATCAAATTGTTCTTTGAAAACGAATATAGTTGCGAGCATTATTATACATTAACACAGTTATTGAAGAATAATATTGTTCATTTGAATACTTATGTATTAGAATATGTGAATATGATATTAAAGAAGTATAAAAGTGAAATTAAATACGATTCTTTAATTAAAAATGCGCATGAGTTTATTGAAAGAAATGATATGATGTTAAAATACAGCGATGTGAAATTATATGAACATCAAAGCACGATTTTAGAAACCATAAATAATAATAATGGCTATATGATATTATATCAAGCACCCACAGGTACAGGGAAGACACTTACTCCATTGGGTATAAAAAAACGCATTATATTTGTTTGTGCCGCTAAACATATTGGATTACAATTGGCGAAGTCATGTATATCTACAGAAATACCAATAGCAATTGCGTTTGGGTGTAGGGATACATCCGATATTAGATTACATTATTTTGCGGCGAAAGATATTGTAAGAAATAGGAGGACTGGAGGTATTTTCAGGGTTGATAACAGCGTTGGCGATAAAGTTGAAGTCATCATTTCGGATGTTCAATCATATTTATATGCTATGCGATATATGTTAGCTTTCAATGAGGCTAAAGATTTGTTGTGGTATTGGGATGAACCCACAATAACATTAGATTATGAATCGCACGATTTTCATAACATATTAGAGAGGAATTGGAAAGAGAACGAAATACCAAATATAGTATTATCTTCAGCTACTCTACCGGATGACAAGGAATTACATCCAATGATTATGAGTTATCTTAGAAAATTTCCAAATGGTAAGAAGGTTAATGTGGTTAGTTATGAATGTCAAAAAACCATACCTATATTGAAATCAAATGGCGATACATTAATGCCTCATTTTGAATTTGATAATTGTAAGGATTTGAAAAAGTGTGTGAAATATTTGAATAGCAATAAAACAATGTTGAGACATTTTGATGTGAATGAAATATCTAAATTTATATTGAAAATGCATAAGAAAGATTTAATAAAAGAGCCGTATAAAATGAATAACTATTTTGATGATATATCGGATATAAACATAATGTCTTTAAAATTATATTATTTAAAACTATTATCCAAGATGAAAGAGCAGGGATTACAGAAAATAAGAAAATCATTGAAGGTAGATAAAGATTACGAGTCGGTTATAAAAATAACCACAGAAGATGCTCATACATTAACGGACGGACCAACTATATTTATAACGAATGATGTTAAAAAGATTGCTAAGTTTTATTTGAGAGTTACAAACATACCGGATCAGGAATTGTTAGAATTGATGAATATAATAGTTAAAAACGATAATATAATGAAAGAATTAGAACTAATTACGAAAGAAGAGGACCATAGGTTGGCTAAATTAGACGAGAAAAAACTTGATAGAGAAGTGAAAGAAAATAGTAGAGAAAAAGAATACCAAATGGCGTTCATTGAGAAGGTTAGGCAATTGAAATCCAGATTGTCTGATGTTCAATTAAAAAAAAAATACATACCGAATAGTGAAGAACATTTCAAATTATGGTGTGATAAAAATAAAAGTAAAAGGGGGTTTGTTTCTGATTTGGATGACGATGTTGTTCAAAAAATAATGTTATTAGATATCCAGAGAGAATGGAAGGTATTGTTGATGATGGGAATAGGTGTTTTTACCACACACGACAATTTAAAATATGTTGATATTATGAAAAAAATGGCGGAACAACAAAAATTATATTTGATTATTGCGAGTTCAGATTATATTTATGGAACGAATTATCAATTCTGCCACGGTTATTTGAGTAAAGATTTAATGAATATGACTCAAGAAAAAATGATTCAAGCGTTTGGACGCGTTGGTCGTCAAGATAAACAAAAGAATTACAGTATTAGACTGAGAAATGATAAGCTAATAGAGAAGATTTTATTTAAAGAAGAGAATAAGATGGAAGTTCATAACATGAATAAATTATTCAGCGTTTAATTATACTAATGCTGAAATTTCATCATTTTCGGATTCTTCATATTCTTCGCATTCCTCATAATTTAAATAATTTACATTTTTTAATGGTGTATGAATATCTATATCTTTTTCTTCTGGTGTTTTCACACAAAAACAAGCATAAAATACTGATAGCATTAGAACGCCGTCAACAATATATAAAAAAGGAAGGTCCATTATAATAATATTTTCTTTGTGTTAATATATTAATTATAAATAATTAATTATGTCTATAATTAATATAATGAATTGTATAATTTCAGTATATTTAGCTTATGGTATGGCTGTTTATTGCCTTGCTTGTATTTATTATTTAATAATGACGCGTAACGTTGGTACTCCTTTCAAAGATTCATTAACCCAAAAACAAAAAGCGATTAAAAAAGAATCAGCTAAAGTTAGAAGAAATACATTTTTACAGGGATTAGCTGCTGCTACGTTATTAATGGGATTAACCCAGCCGTTTAGTAAATGCTTTAAAGGTCGCCTTCCATAACTATAGTATTACCGCCTTTCCATACAGGAACCGACCTATGTTTAAGTCCCGGTTTAAATAGACCATTATGTTTATCGGACCATATATAATTTTTAAGCGTCATAAGGTTTTTAAAAATCCTGGAACATTTATAAATATCTGTTATGTATTCTTCTTCACAATTATTATGGTCGGTTGCTAATGCTGTTTTTGCGAAATAAGCTGGATAATGATAATTCCAATAAGTTGTGATAAACTTCAGTCCATCTCTACTATTTTCGTATTTTTTATCCCGAAATTGTTCTTCTTCGTCGTCAGATGAAGCCAAATCATAACTTTTATTTAACCATTTTACTCTCCAAAAACAGGTTTTAGCCACGAATTCTTTCAAAAGATAGATGTGATTATTATGTTTATCTTCCAATGTTTTTACATGTTCAAGTTCTAAATTGGTATTATTCAATAAGTTGATTTCATATGGTTGTAAAATGAATGTGAATATATGTTTCGTTAGAGAATGTGGTAATGTAGTCATTTAATTGAAATAAAAAAGTATATTTATTTCAATTTTATAATATTATTAACGTCTTTTTGGACGGTATGCTTGTCCATCTTTTTGCTCCCATTCAACTTCAACTGTTCCTCTACCTTCATATTCTTGAATTTCAGGCATACCAACTTTAATACCAAATTTTTTAATCATATCGGTTGATGGTGTAGTTTTACCATTTTCAAAATCTTCTTTATTTTTACGCCTTGCGTCTTTTCTCAATCTCCAATGAGATTTATACGGTACTCTCTGTTTTGGACGACCGTCTTTATTGGCGGTCCCCAATAACATAGGTCTTCTAAATCGGAGACTTTCTTTATATATTTTATTTGGTCTTGTTCCAGGGGTTCCTTTTGATCTACCGGTGGAACACTGTTCTCTGGCGTCACCAACTAATCCAATATCGTCTTCGTATTTATCTTGTCTATTACTCATCTTTAACAATATTAAAATAGAATTTTTTAAGTCAATTTTAATATTAATATTATCCCTTCAAGAATTAATCTTCCCTTGAGTTTTGTTCTCTGAATTGTGCGATAATATTATCGTCGTATATCGATGCGCCATATTTCGGGAAATATAAATCTTTTCCTTGTTTTTCACCTTTTTCTTTGAATGAGGGTTCGGTAATATGGGTTTTTGTCCATTTTTTATTTTCAACATCAAAATCTGTAGGACTGATGGCCCTTTTAAAGCCGTGATAATTTCTAATTGAAATCATTCGTTGAACAATCATTCTAATCATATATTATTGTTCTTTATTTTTATTTTCAATAGTTTTTAAATATTGTTTATATATTTTCTTACATTCGTCGGGGACCCTTCTTTTTACCCTTTCTTCAGTAAGGCACCACTGCCACGCAAGATACATTTTGGTAGATTCACTCAAATGTTTTGCTTTCAACATTATGCATAAATATATTAAATAATATTTAAGTTAATATATTAATGGATAAAAAAGAACCAGAACATTTGGTATTAAATCCCGTATATAATGGGTTAAAAAAAGATATAATGACACAAAATGAAATTCAACTAACCACTAATTTTTTTGGCGACATTCAAGCAATAAGAATAAAAGTCCCCGTTAAATTATATATTGGTTTTACAGAGAGTAGACCCAATACTAATATAGAAAGTTATCATTTAAACGATTTTATAGAAACAAGTTTCCAATGATAAACGAGAGTGCCTTCATAACTATCTCTTCTTACATCTAAATCTCCAAGAGGGGTCATGCTTACAAGTGAATACCCATCTTTCAACATTTTGTCACAATATTTTTGATGACCCTTGTAATTTTCCCCACAATCACCAAGTTCGCTAAAATAAAAAAATTTAATGATTTCTTTTTCTTTTTTTTCAACATTATCCGCCATTTATAATTGTTTATATTTTAAAAAATTATCTGGAACTATTTTATCCTTTATTCTTTTATGAGGGGTATATAATTGAGACCATAAAAATGTATATAACCCGATATAATACCCTACAACACCAGCAGCAAAAACTCCAATCATTATATATATTATAAAGTTAATTAAATAAAGTATATTTAATTACATTATGTGTTGGTTTTGTGGTGAGTATTTAATTCCAAGAATAGCGATAATATGTCTTCTGGTTATGCTGATTGCGTTGTGCTGTATTCAATGTTGTCCATCGGGCATTGAGGGGATTAAAAGAATTAAAGGTTGTATAAAATATTGTTATTACGGATGTATCTATAAAAAAGCTACTGTTGTTCCTATACCTATGGCCATTGCGACGCCATATTATAATCATACAAGTTCTATTGCGCATGAGGTTCCGACTATGAAGGTTGTTGTTGTGTTGTAGTAACGGGTTGTATTTGGTCATAATATTTATGATAAAAAGCGATTTGTGCGCATAATATTACATTTAATATAAAAGAAAATGCTCCCATTGCGAAAGTTGGTAAATCGTCAATCATTATACCGTGTATTGCGTATGGTAAATAACTTATTGTTTGTATTGAATATGAGATTAAACTAACCCCCTTTGAGGTTTTACCTTTATATAATTTATACACTTGTGGTAGTTTATATAAAAGAGTAGCAACCATACCCAACCAACCAAAAAAAGAAGTTTTTGGTATTTCCATTAAAGTAATTGAATTTAAATGTTTAATTACTTTATTTAATATATTTGCCCCCTTTTTTCAGGTTATCCTCCGCCCATAATGGCTGAAGATTACTGAAATGAAAGCATTTTCTTTGCTCTTCTTCACTCGTTAAATCAAACGAACAACAAGGCTTTATGTGGTCAATATGCCAACCCTGTCCATAATTTTCCCAAGTCATTCCTTCTGTGAATTTGGCTTGTAAATAACCTTTCAAAAAAACCAATTTACACCCTACCAATTTAAATGTTCTGTTAGCTTTATCGGCTTTTTGACTACGAACTGCGTGATATAAACGACATCGCATATTCCGTTCTAACCTAAATGACGGGTCAGTTTTTCTTTTATTATTTTGATATTCAGTAGTTTGTTTAATTCTGGCTTCTCTATTTTTATAATAATTTTCTTTTTTTGTTTTTAGAGAACATTCTTTACATTCCGACCTAATTCTACATTGTGTTTTTGCTACATAAAAAAGATCTAGTGTTTTTTCTTTTTTACATTGACCGCAAAATTTGCTTTTTGTAATATCAACTACAAATTCCTTTAAATTCTCTTTCTTTTTTTGATAATATTCCCTATCTTTTTTATTAATAGCCTCTCTATTTTTAGCTCTTCTATTTTTTTCATATTCATTTTTACAATCTTTACACCATCGTTTTCCTTTCAATAGTGTTTTTACTTGAAAACATTTTGTACATTCATCTTCTCTTTCTTGAAGATTTTGTTTTTTTCTTTGTGCTACTTTTTCAGCATTATAACATTTTCTACATACCTTTCTACGAGGCATTAACTCAATATCTTGTTCGCATTTAGAACATACCATTATAATTAATTATGTTATGTTCTTTGTAAGTTGTTTTGTTTTATTAATGTATTTCACCTCCTCTTAATCTTAACACGAGGTGTAAAGTTGACTCCTTGCTTATATTGTAATCTTGCAGCGTTCTGCCGTCTTCGAGTTGCTTCGTAACTCATCTCTTTGCTTTCACAAAGAGCCAGACTGTATCTTAAGCTTTCATAGAAGTTGATTAAACTTCTCAAGCCCATACCCGTGCGGTCGTTGAGGGAGTATCATGTCTTAATCAATAACAGATTTAGATACTTTACCCGCGGATTACCCAATCTCTAATGCTATTACGATGAGCGAGGTCATTACCCTGCCTATTAATAATAATTTCTTATTATTAAGTCGTGATTAGAGCTCTAAGGGAGTTCCCGAACTTTATAAGATATGTTGCCTCTTACGAGACTAGCCATTGAATATATGATAAATTATCATTTGGGATTCTAAATGTTTATCCACTACAAGAACCCAAATCGTAGTGGCATATGACTTTTCCAGGCAAGCTTATTTACCTGCAAAAATCAAGCGTTGTTGATCTGGCGGTCGTAGATCAACTAAACCCTTACGATTTCTCGTAAGGACGGACTTTATCTTAAGTAATCATTAGGGATTATCACTCCCTTCAAACCGACAAACGTTAAGTCTCTGAACCTTTTCCATATTCTAATAATAACGAACGTAGGAACTTGGCTGCGGATTGCCCAATCTCATAATTTTTTACCATTGGAGCCAGCAATTAACTGGGTTCCTTTATAAAATTTCTTCTATAAAGTGGTATTATGAGCTCTAAGGAGTTTCCCGCAATTTGGATGTCTCGCAATCTTTAAGATCACTAGCATTTGAGTTTATATGAATTTGTTTTTCATGTCTTCTTCTACCAGAAGGTGAAGCAAAATCTTTATCACAAGATTTACATTTAAATCTTCTTGTTAATCCTAATTTTGCCTTTTCTTTTGCTGTATGAATTTGATTAATTTTATATGGGATTTGTAAATAAGGTTCTATATCTGCAAGAAATTTTAATGCATCGTGATGACATAATCTCCAAGCATGACCCGTGCAAATTTTATCCGATACCGGCGATTTTCTTATTCTTTGTCTAACAGAACCTCCCCATATTTTTTGTGCTTTATATAAAGGCGTTGGGTCGTTTTGATCTACACCCAATCTAATACGATTATTATTAGATTTATCATTGGATACATAACCCTCGCCTTCATAAAATCCAGCCATCCATACTTTAAATAAATCAATATTCATATATATATATTATAACCTAAATTCATTTTAAATCAATTACAATTCATATAAAGGACTACAACCATTTTTCCATATACAGAGCCTTTTATATATGGTGGAATACTTTTCGGCACACCGCTTTAGTTTATGCCCTCCTTGTCTTGAATCTTTTGTTTTACATTCTCGATCGTATCGGATGGTTCTACATCCAGGGTGATCGTTTTACCCGTAAGTGTCTTTACGAAAATCTGCATACTATAAATATATTTGGCGAATATTATTTAAATCATTTCATTAAATAATATAATTAAAGATGGTAAAGCATAAATCCTACTACGCCAATAATAGAATAAAATTGCACTTGTTGTTTCCCCTTTAATTTTTTATAATTTTTAACATAATAGTCGGCTAATCCAAATGCGGATACATAACACAATATTTGAGCTAATAAATTAATGGTAGTATAAAACATATATAACTTACGAAGAATATAATACGAATGTTCCGGCAATAATTATTCCAATACCCATAATAGCTTGTACTGTGATTTTTTCTTTCAAGAATATAATACCAAAAACAGCGTTCATTACGAGAAGGGCGCCTTCAACTAAAGGTGCGATATAACTAACATCGTATTTACTTAATAAATAATAATTTGCTTTAATAGCAGCTAAAGAAACTAACGCGACTATTGTTCCCCAAATAAGACTATCTTTTAAGTAGTTGGGATTTTTTTCAAATTTTTTACCAATACCGTTTGTTTGAATGTTATATATTAAAAGAGGGAGGGCTATGATACCAGTAATAACATATCTAATATAAGAAAAATTATTATGCCCTATCTTGTCTACTGATATTTTTTCTAAAACTGGTTTAATTCCCCAACCGATGGAATTGACCAGAATAGCTAAAGTGTCTAACATCATCATATATAATTAAATAATATTAATTAAATATAATTAACGACGACGTTTTCTACGTCTTTTCTTTGTACGTTTCCTTTTACGTTTTCTCTTTTTCTTTTTACTTTTTCTTCTTTTAGATTTTCTACGCGATTTTCTTCTACGTCTTCTGGAACTTCTTCCAGGCCATCTTCTACCACCATCGTTGCTTCTAACTGTTCCGGGTTCATCACAAAAATGCCAATCTTCCGGCTCGTTATCAGCTATACATTGATCATGGGTATCGTAACCAGACATTATAATATTTAATGAGATTAAAAAAGGGGCTAAATTAGAACTTAATTCTCACGTTTTTGTAAGTCGGGATATTTCTTAAATAACTTATCATTAAATCTTTTTAATTCTTCTTCTTGGGTTTTATCGGTTTTCATTTTCATTTTAAGATTAACTCTTTTATCGTCGTGTTTATGATCGTATGTTAAATGAGGGGCGTTTCTAAAATTTTGTATTGTATAATATGGCGGTAATTTATTTGGATCTTCTTCAACAATATCATTAGTTAAATTGTATACTTTTGTTGTAATTTCTGCTAATTTTTGTA
>Ga0233439_10005416_pt1 | contig 11854 bp, 9 predicted proteins | sample SI_123_September_6_FD_182713 | JGI IMG/M metagenome (GOLD analysis project Ga0233439, IMG submission 182713) | Seawater microbial communities from Saanich Inlet, British Columbia, Canada - SI_123_September2016_100_MG | ecosystem: Environmental > Aquatic > Marine > Inlet | place: Canada: British... | reverse complement strand
ATGGCTCTCAGTGGAGTCGATCTTGCGCTGTACGACGCACTAGGCAAGGCTGAAAATAAGCCTGTCGCACTTTTGCTGAGCGACTCTCCCAAAGAGCGAATGCGCTGCTATGCGACGGGTCCCGATACCGACTACTACGCTGACCTCGGCTTCACAGCTCAGAAATTTCCGTTCCGCTGGACTGGCGAAGAATCGGTAGCTGAGGGCGTTAAGTTGGGCGAGCACGCCCGATCGACATTCGGGCCTGACGCCGAAGTGATGTTCGATGTTTACATGTCTTGGGATTCAGCTACGACGCTCAAGATGCACGAAGCACTCAAGCACATTGGTATTCACTGGTACGAAGACGTACTCACTCCAGATGATCTCATTGAACTCGGAGAGCTTCGACCGAAAATCCAGCCCGTGAATATGGCGGGTGGCGAGCACGAATTCGGCCCTCACGGCTTTGCCGATATTGCGCGTGCGAAGGCTTATGACATCTGGCAGCCCGACATCACATGGTGTGGTGGAATTACTGCGGGATCACGAATAGTCGATATGGCTAAAGTCGCTGGCGTTGAGGTTGTCCCTCATCGTGGGGCCGAGACGTGGGGGCTGCATCTGGTAGCAGCGACCGACTGCGAAGATTTTGCCGAGATGCTGCCAGGAGTTCGTGGTGGTTCTAGCGACGATCTTTGGATCGGCGAACCGGAGCTGATCGACGGCTACATTGATATTTCTGATGCTCCGGGCTTCGGTGTTGGCCCAAACGAGGATCTACTGTGAGCGTTCAGGCGGTTATCTTCGATCTGTTCGGAACGCTGATTGCCAACTATGACCGCCTTCACTATTACGAAGTGATCGAGAAGATGGGCGAGGCTGCGGGTGCCGATCCTATCGAGTTCAGGAAACTGTGGCGCGATTGTTACGTCGAGCGGTTAACCGGCGTGTTCGCTACCGAGTCGGAGAATATTGAGTGGGTGTGCGATCAACTTCGAGTCGTTACTGATTCAGCACGTGTTGACCAGTCGAATCAGGTCTACCGTGAATTCGCTTTGCCTTTCCTAATGGCACCGCGTGAGTCGGCGATTGAAATGCTTACAGCTTTGAAAGATCGGGGAATCAAGACTGGATTATTATCAGACTGCGGACCGTGGGTTCCCAAGAACTGGGCAGATTCGCCGTTCGCCGATTTGATCGACTTTCCGGTTTATTCAAGCATGAGCGGTCTTAAGAAACCCAACGAGACTCTCTACCAAAACGCGGCACAGGGGCTTGGCGTCACTACAAGCGAGTGCATGTACGTTGCGGATGGCAACGGAGAAGAGTTGCCAGTTGCTCGACAATTAGGCATGCGAGCGGTGAAGATCGAGCCGTGGAACGAACCCGGTTCTGCTCCAGACGCCGACTATTCAAACCAATGGGATGGCGAATCGGTCGGCGCCCTAAGCGAACTTCTTGAGATGCTCGACTAGCTGCGGCAAAGCAGCTTCGAGCGGGATTATTTCAGTGCTCGGGCGATCTTTTCACATGCCTGCATGTAGATCGTCGCATCGACGTTGATCGACAGGTACTGCACACCGAGATCGATGAGCCACTTGCCCATCTCAACATCCTTGGCATAAGAACCAATCACCCTGCCCTGCGCACGTGCCTTCGCAGCAGCCTCTTTGAGTGCGTCTTCGACAATCTTCGAACGCACATCACCGGGAACTCCAAGCGACTGCGAGATGTCGTATGGGCCGAGAAATAGAACGTCGATACCGTCGACGGTCATGATCTCTTCAAGATTGTTCAGACCCTTTTGGCCTTCGATGTGGACCACAGTCATGGTCTCTTCGTTCTGGCGCGCCGGGTGGTCTACTGCGTCGTCTTTGTAGTAGTTGCCAGCTCGGGTGAACACAGAAACGCCACGCTCGCCCATAGGTGCGTACTTGGCAGCGTGAACGACTTTCTCAGCATCGGACTTCTGGTTGATCTGCGGGACCTGAACTCCGTCGGCTCCGATGTCGAGTGCTCGCAAAATTGGCCATTCTTCGTTGCCACCAACTCGAACGATTGGCGCAACACCTGTTCCCTGTGCGGCAAGAACGAGATCGGCGACTTTCTCCATCGAAAGCGGACCGTGCTCAGTGTCGAGAATGCAGAAATCCATTCCGGCGTAACCGAGAGTGTCGATCATCGTTGCGGATGGAACGATAGTGAACGGTCCGACTACAACTTCGCCTGCCTGTAGCTTCTTCTTTAGTTCGCCGCGAATGGACTTTTTCATTTTCTCTTCTTCGTTTCTGGTGCCGGGATCTAAACGGTTGATCGATTCCGACATATAAAAATTTCCTGAACGGCACAAAGTTTACCGTGAGTTTTGAAGAATCGGGAGTTGAGTATCGATTGGTCGGGCGATGTCATGCCGACCGGCGTTTTCCAGTATTTGGAAAACGTGGACATATAAGTGCCAAATATTTGTCACTTAGCCGGTATCCTTCTTCGATGCCAAATTCCGGATCAAAATCTCGAATAGTGTTTTTAGGGACGGGTACTTCTGAGGGAGTACCGAGGGTTTCGTGTCTGACAAATCCCGATAGCGACTGCCCTGTTTGCCCGGATGCGATGAAGCCGGGATCGCCCAACCGACGGCGTAATACGTCGCTCTTGATTCAGCGCGAAATGCCAGATGGCCGAACGTCGAACATCGTCATCGACGCTGGAAAATTCTTCTACGAGTCGGCAATGAACTGGTTCCCGAAGTACAACGTGCGAACGATGGACGCACTTGTGATCACTCACGCCCATGCCGATGCCGTGGGCGGTTTCGACGATCTGCGAGATTGGACGAACAACGCCCAAGAATCGCTGCCAATTTACCTTCGTGAAACCGATTTGGATTCTGTTGAGTCACTGTTTTTCTATCTTGTCGATCGAAGGAAGCAAACAGGCGGAGGCGGAGTGGCGAAGCTGACGTTCGAAACTATCGACGAAACGCCGTTCGATGCTGACGGACTTGAGATAATTCCGTTGCCTGTTGAGCACGGTCGCGGTCACGAAATTTTCGGCTACAGGTTCGGATCGGTGAGCTACATTTCCGATACATCTGCGATTTCAGAATCCACTGCAGCGCTGGTCGCTGGCTCAGAGCTACTGGTGCTCGATGCGCTGCGCCCTGCCAGAACTCACGGCACCCACCTCACCGTAGAACAAGCTATCGACGAGGCACGCCGTCTCGGTGCGAAACGCACTTTGCTAACGGATGCCACGCACGACATAGATCATGTTCCAGTGAACGCCGAATTGGCGAAGCTGAAAGATTCAGAAGGTCTCGATATTCAGTACGCCCACGACGGTATGGCTATCGAGGTTGAGCTTTAGGGCTACGGGTTCGTTGACGGGGTTCGTTTCAGTGATGGCACCATTCGATTTCCCGAGTGCCGCCGAGGAATCACGTGAGCCGCGAAAAATCGTGCGGACGCGTCCCCACTCCAGATCCTTCGACTCAGAGGACTCCGCTCAGGCAATCTAACGTTGACGGCTGCCGCTTTCAGGCACAGTTGACGGTCAGCCCTACAGCAAACCCTAGTTGTTCTCGGCGCGTTCCTTGCGGTACATGGCGATGACTTCATCGTCTGGCGGGTAGTACAGTCCGGGTGTGAGCTGTTCTTTGTCGAGGCGTGCTCGAATCCACTCTTCAAGATCATCGTACTCAATCGCCTTCAAAGCGATATCTGGTGCGACTCCTCGAGGAATAACGACAACACCGTCATCATCAGCAACGATGTAGTCACCGGGGCGAACGAGAATCCCGTCAACTGCAACAGTGTCGTTGGTCGAGTAAGGAGTGCCTACTCGAGTGCCAAGGTTGGAAGTCTTGTCGAGTCCCCACATTCCAACGCCGTAGTCTTTGACCGTGTGCATATCGCGAATACCACCGTCGCACACTAGACCGTCAACGCCACGCTGCTTGAGTCGCAAGAACTTGATATCGCCACCGATGGACATTCGCTTATTGCGCATCGATTCCATAACGATCACGTCGCCGGGACCTGCCAGTTCAAATGCTGCAAATTCTGGAGATTCTTCTCCGCCGGGTTTTTCTGCCATTCCGTCGGGTCGAGCAGGGACAAAACGAACGGTGATAGCTCGTGCCACTAGTCGCTGTCCCGGGTTCATCGTGCGAACGTTGGGCATGTAGACGTAGTGCGGCTCATAGCCGTTGCGAGCAAGCACATCGACTACTGCCGTTGTGTTTACCTGTTTGAGCTTTTCGATTGTTTCCTTATCGAGAACGTGGTCGGGCGTGGGCTGAATTACGGCCATGTGCGGAAGCTTTCTCCGGCTGAGGGTGTCAACAAAACGTGACAATGGTACATGTAGAGGAGCGCTAAATCGTCACACGTTACGATGCAACCAGCGACCCTGTCATGCTGAACTTGATTCAGTATCACATTCGACTAGTGTCGTTCAGCCGACTGAAGGCAAGAGATCTGACGGCAGATTCGCCTATCACCTTCGTGTCGGAAATGATCCTGAATCAAGTTCAGGATGACAGCATTGAAATAGAGCCCTGTACGAAAGCCCTATCCCCAATCGCGGGCGAATCGCTCGATGATCAACGCAGCGTGCTTAGCCCCGAGTAGAAAATCTTCAGTGGTGATGTTCTCGTTTGGTGCGTGAATCTTGTGCGAGGGGTGATCGATTCCTGACGTGGCGATTGGCATTCCCAGCGTATCGCCAAAATCAAACATCGGACCTGTCCCCGCCATGTTGGGAGTCATCACCGGCTTCCGACCGTATATCTCTTCTGCTGTTTCAGCGACCAATTGCACCCAAGGTGAATTGAGATCGGTGCGGTAAGGGTTCACCGCTCCCAGTACTTCGATTTCGACGTCTTCGAACCCGTGCTTATCGAGGTGCTTCCGAAGTTTGTCGACGATGTCGTACGGACGTTGCTCAGGTACTAGGCGAAAGTCCATCTTGGCACTGGCGGCCGCAGGTAGAACAGTTTTCATACCGGCGTCCTGATATCCAGAATCTAGCCCTGCGATGTTTGCAGTTGGTTGGAACGTTAGCTGCTTGCGAAGATCTTCTCCGTCGAGTCCTTTTACGAATCCATTCACACCGAAAGTTTCGAGCCATTCTGGCGCATCGTCTGGCAATGCTTCGACTGCAGCTATCGCTTCCGGACTCGGTTCGGTTATTCCGTCGTAAAAGCCATCGATGAGGATTCGTTCGTCGGTGTCCTTGATGGTCTGCAAAGCCTGGAGCAGGCGCCATGGTGCCGACGGCAGGATTGCAGCGTAAGACGAGTGTGCGTCGCCTGAGAGCATGCTTACGGTTAGCCCGATAGCTAGCACTCCCTTAAGCCCGAGATACATGAAGGGGTCGTCATTCAGATTTCGACCTCCACCCTCCCAGATGCAGACGTCGGCTTTGAAATCATCACCACGCTCGGCGATCAGATCGGGAAGGTTGATAGATCCAGATTCCTCTTCGCCCTCACAGAACATTTTGATGTTGCAAGGCACGCCACCTCGTTCATCAATGAACGCTTTGATCGCAGCTAACCGGGCACCAATGTTGCCCTTGTCGTCGGACATCCCACGACCGTAGAGGCGATCGCCAACCTGAGTTGGTTCGAAGGGATCGGTATCCCACAGATCAAGCGGATCGACAGGTTGGACGTCGTAGTGGCAATAGAAGAGAAGTGTCGGCGCTGTCTCGGGATTTTCCGATGCTGCCTTATATCCGTAGACGGTTGGAAGTCCGTCATTGGGCACTGGAACGATCTCGGCGTCGAATCCGTTACGTTCGAGAAGCTCTTTCATCAGGCCGGGGGCTTTATCGAACCCGATTTTCTGAGCGGAAATCGATGGCTGCCGAACCAGTTCAAACAGCTGTTGAATCGATTCATCAACGTGCGAATCAATGTGCGAGTAGAGATCGTTCATTGTTTTTCCTGCTTTTCGTTCATTTTCTGTTCTCGCCACATCCAATACCGTGCGAGACAAGATAGCGTTATGCCATCGCCCACCTCCTGAGATGTGAACAGATCGATCAACTCTCTTCGTGTCAGTAGTCGAGCCTCAACAATCCCCTCGTCCGATTGCAATTCGAGATCTTCGACTGTCACTTCCGGAATTTCCGCTAGTACTACAGCGGAAGATTCACCGAAAATTCCGGATACCACTGAATCCTGCCCCAGCAGTTCGACTCTTGTCGGAGCTATTCCAGTTTCTTCGACCAACTCACGGCGGGCAGTGTCGAGAGGGGATTCTCCAGCCTCGCCCAGTCCAGCTGGAAATTCCCAGAAATATCGCTTCATCGGATGTCGATAGATGCGGATAACGAGATATTTTTCTGATGGAGTAACCGGGATTACCATCATTGCGCCGTGGTCAAAATGTCTTTTTATCCAGGCGTAATTCCCTTTTTTGCCATCGGCGTGAACAATGTCGTCGTAATAGAAATCAATCCACGGCGTTTCAAAAACTTTATTCTCGCCGTCAGGTTGAAGTTCGATATGTGGATATTGTTCCGACAAAAGAAATCTACTCCGCTGCGCCCGGCATACCGGGTTCTAGAGGTTGCGAGTCTTGCGGCACGCCACCAGCGAGGAATCCGCCGTCGACCGTGATCGTCTGACCATTCACATATTCGCCAAGTTCAGACGACAGGAACACACAGGCTCCTGCGATGTCTTTGGGCAGACCGCCACGATGATTCGGAATGAATCCCTTGGCTGAACCGAGATACTCGTCATCGCCTCGGTTGGATTCTTCGCTCTCAGGAAGCACCCGACTATCGATGTAGCCTGGAGCTACGCAGTTGGCAGTAATCCCGGTTCCTGCAAGATCGTGCGCCATCGACTGAACCATGCGATTGAGCCCGGCTTTCACGATTCCGTAGACGCCGTCATGTGGCCAAGCTCGATAGCTGTGAACGCTGCTGATGTTGATTACGCTGCCACCGTGACCGTGCTCGATCATCCGGTTCACGGCTCCTTGCGCAAGGAACAAATATCCCTTGAGAGCGTGGCCGACCAGATGATCCCAAAACTCTTCAGTAATCTTCGTGAAATGCATGTCGCGTGAAGCGACAGCGTTGTTCACCAGAATGTCGATACGACCATGCTCTTCGACAAATTCGTTGAGCATGCGTTCTCGATCTTCGGAGTTGCCAACGTCGGCCTGATGCCATGAAGCTTTTCTGCCAAGCGATTCGACGCTGGTAATTGTCGAATCGGCTTCTTCATCCCGAACTACGTCGTTGATCCCAACGTCGGCACCATGCTCAGCGAATAGCTGGGCGATGCCGGCACCAATCCCGCGACGTGAGCCGGTTATTAGTGCCTTCTTGCCTTTGAGAAGTTTGGTTGTCATGGCATCAGTACCTCTTGGTTAGTTGTCCATAACTTTCGTTGCGATCATTCCACCGTCAACCAAAATCGTTTCGCCGTTGACGTACTGTCCGAGTTCGGACGTCAGGTACAACACAGCGTTTGCGATATCGCTTGGGAGCCCGCCCTTAGCAGCAGGCAGTCGGTCGGTGAATCGTGAAGCATCGTGCGGTGCACCATCGATCACGTCATCGTCGTCTTCGGTAGGCAACACATTCGAAATAGCACCGGGAGCGATGCAGTTGGCGTTGATGTTGTGGCCCTTCAGATCGATAGCAAAACCTTTGACCATTCTCTTGAGCCCGGCTTTGGCTGTTCCGTAGGCAGTCCACTCTTCGATCGCCACATATGAGTGAACGCTAGAGAGGCATACGATGCTTCCACCCGAGCCCTGAGCGATCATTTCTTTGGCGGCGCGCTGGGAACCAAAGAAGTAGCCCTTGAGCGAAAGATCCATCATGCGATCCCAGTAGGCTTCATCAGTGTCGAACAGTGGTCGTGACTGATCTGGGAAGATGGCGTTATTCACCAAGATGTCGATCTGACCATGAGTTTCGAGGAACGAATCAATTACTGAGTTGATGCCGGCTACCGTACTTACGTCGCCAGCATGGAACGAGCCTTTGACTCCACGTTTTTCGATGAGTTCTACTGCGCGCTGCGAAGTTTCGTCGTCGACGATATCGTTGACCCCGACGTCGGCACCTTCGTTCGCAAGAGTTAGCGCAATTCCGCGACCAATGCCTTTTCGTGCACCTGTAATTAGTGCTTTTTTGCCGTCGAGCAGACCCATCGATTACCTCCGAAGTTGGGATTAGAAATATTCAGATGCGATCTTAGCGTGAGTTGGTCGACTACGGAGGTTCAGCTTGGCTTGGTCTGCCAAGAATTAATCACTGAATTTTGGACTTGATTTCAGCTAAGGCGGCGGTTTTCGCTGATGACAGATCGGCTACGACGTACTCTTTCGCCCCGCCGTTTTCGCCACCATTCGCAAACACCAGAATAGCGTCACGAACGTTCATTCCCTGCTTTTCGAGTACTAGGGCGTAGCCCGCAAGCTGATTTTCATATCCTCTAGCCCGTTCTTCGAGCAGTGTTCCAATGACACGGTCAGTTTTGTAATCGATGATCGTGATCGACTTGTCATCGTGCTGAATCATCAGGTCGACCGAACCTTCGATCTCAATTCCCTCTTCAACTTCTGCCGCAATCCACGCCTCGCTCCAGCTGTTGGAACTTGTAGCAGCAGCAACCGTTGGGCTATCGAGTACGTTCGAAACCAGCTGCGCTATATCGTCTTCCAGCTCAGGAATCGCATACGCTTCGGCTGCTTGATGAACCAGATCGCCAATGTTTGATCGATCGTCAAAATTAATGTCCTGAAGCACCCCGTGAACCGCCGAACCGACGTCGGTGCCACCTCGACCGCGGCGTGCGGTGTTCCATTCCGTCGATTCAGAATTGTCTTCAGGCTTCGGCGCTTCGAACATCGTGTGATCGGCCAGTTCGGAAGGTGTGACGTAACCCCGGTATTTGGCCGCTTCGATCGTTACTAGAAGTCCGTCTCGCCAGTGACTGCGGGCTTCCAGTGAATACGTCTCGTTCAGTTCAGCTGGAATTTCGTTTCGCTGACTAATTTGCTCGTCGGTAACCTCATCGACAGCAAACGCTGTAGACGAATCATTGATTTCATCGAATTCACCGATCTTTGCAGCGAGTGTCGATTTGTCTCTGCCCGATCGATGAACACTAACTATCAAATGCTCTCTCGCACGAGTCGCGCCCACGTAGGCAAGCCGAACCAACTCGGCGGCGTCTGCCTCTTTGCTCGCGGTTGCTCGCGTTTCGTAATCAGCGGTCGCCAATCCTAAATTCTTCGAACCGATACGAACTGCGACTACAGGATTGCCATTCTCTTCTTTCGCTATCGAATTCCCTTTCGGATTCGAGGCACTCACCTGAAGTCCCATCAGTGCCACTATGGGAAATTCCAATCCTTTAGCAGCGTGAACGGTCATCACTCGCACTGCGTTCACTTCGCTGTTGGCGAGAGCACCTTCGGCGACCCGAACGCTTGCTTCAGTTTGTCTCGATATCCAGCGAACAAACTCTCTAAGCGATCCGTTTCCGGCACGTTGCAGCGACCTCGACATTTCTATCAACAGGTCCATCAAACGTTCTCGGTCGCCATCCGCGTTGGCAAGAGCAGCTACTTCTCGCAATCGTCGTTCACGCACAAATTGTTCGATCAGATATGGCGTCGATATACGCTGTCGATTCTCGTGATATCGAGCGAGTCCAGCGAGTGCCGTAGCGACTCTTCGAGAACCCGTACCTTCATCGAATTCGTCGACGTTGTAGGTCTTGCGGGCGTATTCGAATTTTCTTCCTGCAGCCGCCCACTCGTACAAATCTTGATCCGAGCATCCCCATGCCAGGGATTTCATCGAAGCGACTATCGCCACTTGGTCGGTCGGGTCGTCGATGGCGACTAAATTATTCGCCAGCTCGTGCACAGTTTGCGATTCAAATATCGGTGCCTGCCCTTCAAGAACGTAAGGCACTTTGTGCTCGAAGAATGCATCTTCCAGATATGAAAGTGCTGTGCGTCTTGGCATCAACACACATAGATCACGAAAGCTCGATTGGCGCATGTTCTTGTCGCCATCAGGCAATTGCCATTCGCCAGCGCCGATGCTGCGAGCGAGCAAAGCGAGATCCTTAGATTCAGATTCACGGGCAACTTCGACGTTACCGTCGGCGGCTTCTCCGGCGATCATTACTCGCGGCTTGTCGGATTCCGGGTAATTTTCCAGGCCCGGTTCAAGTGCGACGTACGGCGCCTGATTCGGGTCTTGCGCTGTTCCTGCAGGACTGTTCATCCATGGATCGAATATAGCGTTCACCCAGTTCAGCACGGCGGGATTCGATCGGAAGTTGTTCACCAGCGAAAGTCGTTCAGCACCGAGAGAGGCAACCAATCCCTTGAGTTGAGTTAAATCTGCCCGACGGAATCGGTAAATAGATTGCTTGTCGTCACCAACGATAAACAAGGCTCCGGGCGTTGGTGCGCCTTTGCCTTTGGAAGTCGAATTACGATCGGCGAGCCGCATTGCGAGCTTGAGTTGCAATGGGTCAGTGTCTTGAAATTCGTCGATGAGAACGTGGGTGTATCGATCTTGAAAGTAACGCCTTACTTCATCATTGGAATCTAGAAGTTCGCACGATAGTACGAGCAGGTCTTGGAACTCAAGTAGTCCCTCAACCCGGCGTTTTTTGGCGTAGCCGAGAACCATCTTTGCGACAGCGTTTACAAGCGGTACAACTGTCGACTCACCGAGTGACTGTCGACCAGTATCGAGTCGTTCTTGCGCCTCGCCAAGAAGTGCTCTGACCTCTTCGATGCTCGATTCTCCACTATCGAGATCAGTCCAGTCGCCCTTCTTGCCACCACCAATTTTGAGTTTGCCAATTTGGGTGAGCGCAAGAACGCATTCTTCGTCAGATTCGGTATCGAGTGCTTCGTGAATCCAGTTGATAGTTTGTGGAACCAACGATTCAAGATGAGCCAACAACTTGTCATCCGAATTCGTGCAGTAACGACGGAGTTCGTAGGCCGATTCGAGATCGGACCGAACCGATTCAAGAACCAATGCTGGCTTGTCGGTCTGTTTTGGTTTTGGGAGTGATCCGATTCGCTCTACTAGATCGTAGTTAGCGTGGAACTCTCCGGCTAAATCTCTGAGGTTGCCGAGAGGTTGCTTTAGACCCAATCTCTGGGCGTTTACAACCGCATCGGAAAATTCTGGTTCAGATAAGGCATCATCGAGCCACTCCGACCACTCTTCGTCGAATCGGGCATCTCCCTGCACACCGTCGTACACCTCGAACACGGGTGGCAAGCCGACTGACAGAGGTCGTTCCCGAAGGAGGCTTTGGGCAAAGCTGTGGATCGTCCCTATGAACGCAGAATCGAGAGCTTCTAACGCTTTCGCTAATGCCAGTTCTTCTATCGAACTACCAGCTTCTGCAGCAGTAAGCTGTCGACGTTCTAGTTCTTCGCGAACCCTCTGTCGAAGTTCGGAAGCTGCTGCCTTGGTGAACGTGACTGCGGCTATGTTTTCGGGTCGAACATCAGCGAGCATGATGAGATTGGCGATGCGCTCGACTAATGCCTGAGTCTTCCCCGTTCCTGCGCCTGCACCCGCGTAAATCGTCTGCTCAAGTGAGCCATCAGCACGACCAACGATTCGATCACGTACCGGCTCGCTGGCGTATGGAGAATTGGTCATTCTTGCCCCTCCGCCAAATCAAGATATTCCGATAATGCTTCATCAGAATTTTTCTTAGAATTCCAGAGTCTTGCCTTGCTCTTCGGGCAAACTTTGGCGTATTCGCAGAACATGCAATTCTCGAACGATTCGTTGCTTTCACCCCAGCTTGCCGATCCACCCGGGCGGGCGGGGAACACACCATCTT
>Ga0233439_10005415_pt1 | contig 11854 bp, 11 predicted proteins | sample SI_123_September_6_FD_182713 | JGI IMG/M metagenome (GOLD analysis project Ga0233439, IMG submission 182713) | Seawater microbial communities from Saanich Inlet, British Columbia, Canada - SI_123_September2016_100_MG | ecosystem: Environmental > Aquatic > Marine > Inlet | place: Canada: British... | reverse complement strand
TCCCCTTCCACAAGTTTCCCTCCCGACAGGCATCGGTGGTGCAGGAATCATCCAGAGCGGGCGGGTGTCCGGTCGCTTTCACAAACTCCAGATATTTTGTATTCGTCACTTCGTAGATATCTATCAAATAAGTATCGAGTGTCACCAGTTTCAGAGGGTACTCATCGGAAAACCACCAAAGTTTGCAGGATTTATCATACTTGCGGCACATTTTAAAAGCCGCTTTGTTCTCTTCAAAGTTTGACCCCCGAACAAACTTCCCTCCCCGAATGTAGGCCATATCGGAGGTATCGTTAGGGTTGGGCCGGGCAATGGAAATCTTGTGTTCCCCGGAATCATCATGAACTTCAGCCGCATGCTTAGCCAGGGCAGAACTGGCACACACTCCAAAAAAAAGAAAAAAGGCGGAACAAACCAATACCCATTTAAGGAATACTGAAAGTTTCTGCTCAAGAACTGAAAAATTATTTTTTGTGATCAATGGGTTTAAACGACTCAAAGTAACGACTCACTGACTCCGGCCTCTTGGTCGGGCCTGGTGGGCGGAGAACCAGCAATTTACAATTCTTTATCCTGCCTCAATCGGCCTCACGCCTGGTGGTGAAACGGGCCATTTCTTTGCCATTAATGTAGAACAACGTTAAACCCAGGATCATATTCACGGTATAGATCCAGGTCAATTTGGAGTGATAGCGATCAAACTGAATTTGCAATTTTTGATCTGCGGGATTCGCTTTTTTGAGTTTGTCCATGGCATGCATCTCAGGTCGGAGAACACTACCAATATACAATGCCAAAACGACCATGATAGCCAGGCACACCTCGCGGGTATATTTACGTTTGGTCACCACCTGCGGTTCGTAACCCGCAGAACTGTATTTAGCTACAAGAAACTTTACCACCTCGGCCAAAACCATGAACGTGATACAGGTATAAATAATATTGACATTAAAAACATCCATGACTTTGTTCATGATGGTGCTGGCAACTTGAGGTTGGTCCTTCAAATTAATCCGCACCATGATTTCTACCAGGATACCCAACAGGAACATCCCTCCCACCCAAAGGCAGAGAGAGAACAGGTAAAACCAGTTAGAAATAAATACTAAACGTTTCATTATATATTCCAATATATATTCCAATGCAATTTTGTATTTTCATAAGCCGAGAGTACTTTGTTCGCCAGAGAATGATATTGCTAGCTGGCCCCACGCCTAGTGGTTAGTGCCCGCCGGAAACTCGTTTTCGCATGAATTTAAAACTGTCCTTAATTTCCCGCTCTTCTCTTTGCCGGGCGTCTATTATTGCCTGACTATCCCCACCAAACCATGATTTAACGGTGGTCCCTGTCTTTTCTCGGTTGACAGTATTGAGGATCGACAAATAAATAATCCCATAAAAAACAGCGATCCCGTAAAGAATCCAGGGTACCAGCGATCGCAGACGCTTTTTTTCTTTCAGTGATCGATGATCCCACAACCGGTACCATAAGGATCCTTTTTTATCCTCGGCCATATCTATCTCCTATTGCCGAAAAACCTTTAAATACATGGATATAACTGATTTTCCCCATAAATCCCCACGAAAACTCGATCATATCAGAATCCCCTAAACGAAACAACCGCTGGGCCACACCAGGTAGGAGTGAGACAGAGCCTAACAGAACGGACAATTACCGCAAAGCTTCTTGTGTGTTATTATTGTTAAAAGTTTGTGATAATTCAAAGCTTCCGATATTGGCAATACATCTGCCTAATTTTGACCCTCAATTTTTTCAGACCTTGATAGAAATCAATCCTGTACAGAATCTTCAAGCAACCATTTCCATTCCCGGGTCCAAAAGTTATACCAACCGGGCATTGATAATAGCAGGACTCACCGAAGGAGAATGCCGGTTAGAAAAACCCCTCGTCAGTGATGACACGAAATACATGATCCAGGCTCTGCGGTCCTTTGGTGTTCCTGTACAGGAGGAAGAAGAAGCTTTTATAGTTTCCGGCAAGGGTGGGAAGCTTTCTGCATCCAGCAAAGAAATTTTTATAGGAAACGCCGGAACCGCTATGCGGTTTCTAACTTCTCTGTCCGCATTGGTTCCAGGAAATACCCGGCTAGATGGCGATGAACGAATGCGTGAGCGGCCTCTGGCAGATCTTTTGGATTGCCTGACACAAATGGGGGTTAAGGCCGTATCCGCAAAAGACAATGGTTGTCCTCCGATAGATATTGCAGGTGGGGAAGTTCCGGGGGGAGACCTATCGCTGGCTGGGGACAAGAGCAGTCAGTATCTCACTTCCATTTTACTTTCAGCCCCTTATTTCAAAAATGACACTTGTGTAAATATCCAGGGGGAGCTCACTTCAAAACCTTATGCCGACATTACTCTCGACATTATGAAGACCTTCGGAGTCCATGTTGAAAATGAGAGCTACCAGCGTTTTACCGTCAAAGCAGGAGATCGTTATAAGGCCCAAACCTACCGGGTGGAAAGCGACTGGTCGAGTGCTACTTATTTTTTGGCGGCGGCGGCAGTGACTGGCGGAGAGGTTACCCTAACAGATATCAACCCCCACAGCGTGCAGGGAGACGCAAAATTTGCCTCTGTTCTGGAAGCCATGGGTTGCCGGATAGAGAAAAAAATCAACGCCCTGCATATTAAAGGAAACCCTTTGAGGGGAATTAACATCAATATGAATAATATGCCGGATGCAGTCCAGACTTTAGCCGTGACCGCTCTGTTTGCAAAAGGGGAAACGGTAATTCAGGGGATCGGCAATCTTAGGATCAAGGAAACGGACCGCATCTCTGCCTTGTCTAATGAATTAACCCGTCTTGGCGCCGAAGTTGAAGCGGGAGAGGACTTCCTAATCATACGACCGAGGAAATATTCAGGGACGGAAATTGAAACTTATAACGACCACCGTATGGCCATGAGTTTCGCGGTGGCCGGATTAAAAATTCCAGGCGTCCGCATTAAGAATCCCAAATGCGTGGAAAAATCTTTTCCGGATTTTTTTCACCAATTTGAAAATCTTTAATGAGGATAAAAGTAACCCCACACACTAGAAAAAATGGTTGAACACGCTTACACCAATTCGCTCATCAATGAGAAAAGTCCCTACCTGTTGCAACACGCACATAATCCGGTCAACTGGCACTCGTGGGGGGATGAACCTTTTAAGATCGCTAAAGAGAAAAACCTGCCGGTGCTGGTGAGCATTGGTTACGCTACTTGTCACTGGTGCCATGTCATGGAGCGTGAATCATTTGAAGACCCTGCTTTGGCGGCAGTCCTCAATGAAAGTTATATCAGCATCAAGGTAGACCGTGAGGAAAGGCCTGATGTAGATAGCCTATACATGCAGGCGATACAGGCTTTAGGCCAACAGGGTGGGTGGCCACTTAATGTCTTCCTGACTCCAAATGGGGTCCCTTTTTACGGGGGTACTTATTTCCCACCCGAGCGCCGTCACAATCTTCCTTCATTTCTGGATGTCCTTCAGTTTCTCACCAATACCTGGATAAATGAACAGGACAAAATAGAAAAACAGACTAAAGCTGTGGTCGGTTATATCCAACAATCTTCACTACGCGAACAAAGTTCCGCCACACTGGACGATTTAGGTTTCGAAGGAGAAGATAAAGCTCTTGAGCTTTTTGAAAATCATTATGACAGGCTCAACCATGGCTTTCAGTTTCAACAACAAAACAAGTTTCCTCCTTCGATGGGCCTTTCCCTCCTGCTAAGGCATTACCGCCGCACGGGTCATGCCAACAGCCTGACGATGACGGAAAACACCCTTAAAGCTATGAAGTTTGGGGGAATTTATGATCAGATTGGAGGAGGGCTTTCCCGCTACAGCACAGATTACAGATGGCTGGTTCCACATTTTGAAAAGATGCTCTATGACAATGCACTGTTCACCACGGCCTTGATAGAAACCTATCAGGTAACCGGTAAAAAAGAGTTTGCAGATTTTGCCAACGATCTATTGCATTACATCGACCGGGATATGACTTCAAAAGAAGGGGCTTTTTTCAGCGCCGAAGATGCCGACAGTGAAGGGGTGGAGGGCAAGTTTTATGTGTGGACCCGAGAGGAAGTCGAGCAGATTCTGGGAAGAAAAACAGCCAGCATCGCAATTCCCTATTACAACATCACCCAGAACGGGAATTTCGAAGGGAAAAATATTTTAAACATCACCCGAGGAGCGGAAACTGTAGCCAAAGAAGTAGGTATGCAGGAAATGGATGCCATAAAGGAATTAGAAGTCGCTCGAGACAAGCTCCTTGAAGTCCGCAGTAAACGCATTCGCCCTCTTCTTGACGATAAGATTCTCACTTCCTGGAATGCATTGATGATAAGTGCCATGGCTAAAACGGGAAGAGTATTAGAGGATGCGGAGCGAATACAAAAATCAGCCCGAGCCATGGAGTTTCTCCTTACCCGGTTACGAACGCCAGAAGGGAAAATCTTGCGACGCTATCGAGATGGAGAAGCCCGCTATGACGGTTACTTGTTCGATTATACCGCCTCCGCAACCGCCTGCCTGGACTTGTATGAAGCTACTTACGAACCTCATTATATTCAAACAGCCCAAGAACTGATGCAAAGAGTGGAAGATAAATTTCTGAGCGATAACGGGACCTTTCACGAGACAGCCAGTGATGGAGAAGAACTGTTAGTACGACAAACCAGCGGTTACGATGGGGTTGAGCCTTCTGGAAACAGCAACGCCGCGTACGCCCTGCTCCGGCTTTCCGCCTATTTGGCCGATCCTTCTCTATCCCTGAAAGCGGAAAAAATATTCTTAAATTTTAATGAAGAGCTGATGGAATACGGCCTCAACTCGGCTTACATGCTCCAGGCCCTGCATTTGTATCTCGGGGGACTTAAAGAGGTTGCCGTGGTCGGCAAAAGAAACGATACGGAAACCCAGAAATTATTAGATACTCTTCGCAAAGGGTTTTACCCGAATGCCGTTTTTGCCTTTGCTTATGAAGATGAGATTGGAAGCACATCCATCCCTCTGTTAAAAGACCGAAAACTGGTCAATGGGAAAGCAACCGCTTATGTCTGCAAACAGGGAACCTGTCTCGCACCCGTCCACACCGTGGAAGAATTGGTGAAACTATTGAGTTATGATTAAAGAAACATTATGATGAGGCATCCAAAATTAAACCCTTAGAGAACGACAAACTCAATGCGTACTGAATTAATAGATAATATGGTCAACACCGCCTTAAAAGGCGAGTCCATTTCTTATGATCAGGCCTTACAACTGGAAACCCTTACCCGGGAAGAACTGGACTATCTCTTTATCGGAACCGACCGCATCCGGGATCATTTCAAGGGACAGGATGTAAAAATCTGTTCCATCGTCAACGCAAAATCTGGACGATGCGTGGAAGACTGTTCTTTCTGTGCGCAGTCCAGCTCATTCCAAACTGATTCGCCGGAATATGAGTTGATGGATGTCGATGAAATTGTTGCGGCCGCAAAAGAGGCGGAAGCTTTTGGATCCAATGAATTCTCCATTGTTGCCTCCGGAACTTCTCTCGATGACCGGAAAGAATTAGATCGGGTGATTGAGGCTATCAAACGCATCAAGGCCGAAACACAGCTCGAAACCTGTTGTTCCCTCGGCTTGATGCCAATGGAGCATTTGAAGGAGTTGAAAGAAGCCGGACTGGATCGGTGCCACCATAATCTGGAAACCGCAAAAAGCCATTTTGATAAAATCGTTTCAACGCATACCTATGAAGATGAGGTAAAGGCCGTGCAGAACGCCAAGGCCGCGGGATTGCAAGTCTGTGTAGGCGGTATTTTCGGGATGGGAGAATCGTTTGCGCAAAGGGCAGAACTGGCTTTTTCCATTCGCGATCTGGGCACACAATCGTTTCCCATAAATTTTCTGAAACCGATTGCAGGGACTGGGCTGGACCATCTGGAGCCTATGGAGCACTATGAAGCTCTTAGAACTATCTCTCTAATGCGACTGGTATTACCGGATATCGACCTGTTCGTCTGTGGAGGGAGGGAAGAGGTGCTGACCGATCAGCAGGAGCAACTTTTCTCTGCGGGTGCCAATGGAATTTTGGGGGGCAACTACCTCACCACCAAAGGCCGGGACCCAAAAAGTGATATAGAAATGATTGAAAACTTGGGGCTACGCCCCATTTACACATCTATATAATTACCACCAAAACCAGAAGAATTACGCCAACAGGTTTTCCTCAATAACCTTTTTAATTTCTGCTTTCGATTTTACTCCCACAACCTGCTGAACAACCTGACCACCCTTTATAAAAAGAAGCGTGGGGATACCACGGATGCCATATGTGGTCGCCGTGTTGGGATTATCGTCTACATTCAATTTCCCAACCACAATCTGACCCTCAAACTCCCCGGCAAGCTCTTCTACAGTAGGAGAAAGCATTTTACAGGGCTGGCACCATTCGGCCCAGAAATCAAGCATAACGGGTTTATCAGACTTTAAAACCGTTTGCTCAAATTCCGCATCGGAAACCGTAACCACTTTGGCTGACATAAACTGCTCCTTAAAATATAAAAGAAATATTTTCCCTAAAACAACAATCTTAAGGGAAAATTAACAACATTTTGGTTAATTAGTAAAAATCGCCCCTGAATGAAAAGTTTCTTCAATCAAACTGAAAATGACGATCACATTAGGAATGATTTTTTGATATTATCATACTCCCCCATAACCAGCAAGTTCTTTGCCGGGTACTCTTGGGGAGAAATCAAATAAAGCCCCTAAGTTAAATGACTTGGAACAGGAGAGATAATAATGGCTGATGTCGTCAATTTTTTCGCGTATGGAGAGTTAATCAATGAAGATTTTTTTAAAGAACAGGGTCTGGAGTATATATCCAAAACTTCTGTCACTCTCTCGGCTTGGAGACTGGTGTTCAACAAAATCCCTATTGATAACGGGGGAATGGAAAACCTGGGGCTGGCTAACATTGAACCGACCAATGATAATGCCGGAATGATGCACGGAGAACTTTATGCAATGGATGAAAAGCTTATTCCTAAACTGGATGAATTTTTTGGTCACCCTAATGAGTACCAACGAAAAGTGTTGCGCTTCAACCGCCACGATTTCATCCTGATTAGTGGACTGACATATATCGCCCGACCCGACAAAATTGGGACTGGACTCAAACCCAGCAAAGCCATCCTGAAAACTTTAAAGAAAGCCAAGAAGCTTTTTCCCATGCTTTATTTCTCCCGATTGATGAACACTCCCACCTGTGACTAACCCGGGAAACCCACATGTTCACAGCTTATGTGAGAAAACCCGGACCAAATTTTTCTCAGGCATTATCGGAGCATCCTGGCAAGAATGATATCGACCTTGCAGTAGCTATGCACCAGCACCTGCATTATGTCGAGGCACTGAAAGAAGTGGGAGGAAAAGTAGAATACCTGCCTCCCCAGGACCCTTTGCCCGATGCCACCTTCGTGGAAGATACCGCCGTTATTCTTGAAGATAAAATCCTGCTTTGCCCGATGAAAGAAACCTCCCGCCAAGAGGAAGTCCAATCCGTTGCCACGGTGCTGAAAAAACACAACAATTGTGTAACTCTGGAATCGCCCGCAACTCTCGATGGCGGGGATGTGATGAACACTCCCGACACAATTTTTGTGGGGCTATCCAAACGTAGTAATTTATCAGCTGTGGAGGCACTCTCCACACTGACATCTAAAAATGTGGTTCCGGTCACTGTGAGCAAAGGACTGCATCTTAAAAGTGCCACCACTTTTTTGGGCAACAACCTTTTAATAATTGATCCTTCAAGAATAGATTCTTCAAGCTTGAAACATTTTGATTGGATAGAAGTCACCGAAAACGAATCTTACGTCGCTAACTGCCTGGCATTGGGAGACGTTGTTCTGATGCCCGCCGGGTTCCCAAGGGTCAGTGAGAAAATTCGCGCATATGGAATGAAAATAATAGAACTGGAAATGAGCGAATTCGAAAAAGCGGATGGTGGAGTGACCTGCCTGAGTCTAATCCTGCTTGACAAATCCGACAAGGCCCCCTGACCCCATATAATCCCCCCCTAGAAAGGAAGAGGTGAAAAAGGAAACCCTAGCCCAACCACTCCAAGCCTTCCAAATGTTTCTTCAACTGTGAAATATTTTTAAATTTTTCAAGAATCAAGCTTCTTTTTAACCCACAACATATGTATTTAATATTTTTTGGATGTCTTGGATAATATTTTGCCCCGCCCATGGTTTCATAAAAAACTCTTATGAGTCCGACAACATCATCCTGCATATTTTCATGCTTTGGGGCTTTCCAATGAAATAAATCGAGAAGCTTGAGGTTGAAATTCAGACCGAATCTTTGAACAATAATATTATCCATGTGCAAATCGCCATGGTATTCCCTCATCAAATGTATTTCTTCCAACCCTTTGGCAAGAGCATAAAGCAGATGTAACGCCTTATATGGGGTTAATCTACCTCCAGGGAAATTCTTAATAAACTCGGACAACAATACTCCCTCTACATACTCCGAAATTAAAACGGTAAGGGGCAATTTTTTAAATATGATTGTTTCTTGAGTATGGTAATGAATCAATAAGGAACAATCACGAAGCTTATGCAGTTTTTGTGCATACGCTTTAGCAGATTTTTCCTTAATATTTCTATGTGGGAAGAATAGTTTCGCGGCGCGCTCAATTTTGGTTTTATTCTCACGGACTTTATATACTTCTCCTTCCCACCCATCCCCAAGTTTGGAAATGATTTCAAATTTTCCTGCTAATTTTCTGCCAGGTGCAAGATCGAATGAACTGAGTTTTTCCCTGCTTGTATTTCTCATTTACCTTTAGTGTTTAATGCCTTTTTGCACCAATTATGTGCCATTTTCTTTTTAGAACTCTTTACGGCAAAACCCTTCTCTACCAACCGGATGACAATATTTTCATCATTGATCAAGACATCCGCAACAATTTGAAAATAAATCCCTCGGTTTATGTTAGTCAAATCGACAATTTCAGCATCCTGAAATGCCTTTGTCATGAATTTTTTGGCTTGGACTGCAAGCTGAGTTTCTTTTTTGCACTTACCCTTTAAACTAGGCGTAGCTATTCCATTAATCCGTACCGCAATCTTTTCCCCAATTAAGGCAGGGTATTCAGGAAGGTCTACTAAAATCGTCTTAGTATCCTTAACACTAATAAAAGTTGCCCCACCATACTCACCAAAACCTGACTGCCCCATTGCTGGATTGGCCAATACTAAAACCAAAAATAACCCCATAAAAACATGCATTCTCATATCCTCCAAACTGGTAATTCGGGACTAAATGTTATTCTAAATTATACAAGAATTATCATTTTGAAAAAAAATAGGTTTATACAATCACAATTTTTTCCACTAAATCACTGAGTAGAGGATAATATCCTCAATTTCAATTTAAGTGCCTAATTTATATATTTGGAGAGTTCCCATGCAGGACGATTTATACGAAGAGGACGCTTCTTTCACCCTCAGTGACTCTGACATCCAGAATATTGAGGATAATATCCAGCAGGGTCATGAAGAGGCAGTCAAAACAGCTGTTGCCGGTCTGAATGGACCGGATTGTGCCGAGCTTCTGGAAAAAGTAAGTGACGATAACCGTCATATTATTCTGGAACAGCATGCTTCGGCAATTGACCCCGAAACATATGCCGAACTCGATCCCGAGCTTTGTAAAGATGCGTTGGAGGATATGGAGGCCCCGCAGGTTGCAAAGCTTATTTCTTCCCTGGAAAGTGATGACGCGCTCGAGGTAATCGAAAATCTTGATGGTGAATTTCAAAAAGAAGTAATCCGCAAGTTGCCTGTCAAAAAACGTGTTTCCATGGAAGAAGGTTTAAGCTTCCCTGAAAACAGTGCTGGTCGTTTACTGCAACGGGAGTTTGTTGCAATTCCACAGTCCTGGACGGTAGGCGAAACCATCGATTCCCTACGTGCATCTTCTGATGAAGATATCCCTGAATTTTTCTCTGATATTTTTATTGTTACATCGGGTTCTCAAGTTTCAGGCAAGGTTCCATTGGCCCGTCTAATTCGATCAGGAAGTCAGATAAAATTGGAAACCCTTAGCCTGGAAGAAATTTATTCCATCCCTGCTTCAATGGATCAGGAAGAAGTGGCACAGATTTTTAGACGTGAAAACCTGTTGTCCGCAGCGGTTGTTGATTCAGAAGAGAAGATGATCGGAGTGATCACCATAGATGATATCGTCGATGTTATTGATGAAGAAGCGCAGGAAGATATTCTCAAGTTGGCGGGTGTAAAAGAACCCAGTATTTACCGTGATGTCATTGCTACCAGTCGTTCTCGTTTTGGCTGGCTTTTGATTAATCTCTTCACAGCAATAATGGCCTCTATTGTCATTTCCCTGTTTGATGCCACCATTCAGCAAATTGTCGCACTGGCTATATTAATGCCTATTGTCGCTTCCATGGGAGGAAACGCAGGCACCCAAGCATTGACCGTAGCAGTCCGTGCCCTGGCTATGCGAGAAGTATCGAACATCAACTCCCTTCGCGTAATTTGGAAGGAAACTATTGTGGGCGCTTTGAATGGAGTTGCTTTTGCTGTGATTATTGGCGTAGTCACCTTTTTCTGGTTTAAAAATACCGAATTGGCAATAATTATTGCGGTTGCCATGATAATCAATCTCATTGTGGCGGGATTATTTGGGGCAGGAATCCCTATTTTTCTGAGTCGAGTTGGCAGTGATCCCGCTATAGCCTCCACCGTCCTTCTTACTACTGTGACGGACGTAATTGGCTTTTTTGTTTTTTTAGGATTGGCGGCAACATTCTTGATTTAGTACTTCATTTATCTATAGTAATTGTTAACAGTTTTTTCCCATGAAACTAAACGCTAATTTCAGGAATTACTATTGGTGCTACAACTAATGCAAAAGAGCATGTTAAGGGTCTTATTCATAATCCCAGCTTATTTGATTTTATTGTGGGGTTGTTCTCTGGAGAGTGGAAGGTCCATTAAGGAAATTCAAAAGAGTGGGAAGCTAATTGTCCTCACTCGTAATGCCCCTACAACTTATTTTTTTGACTCCAATGAACAAGCTACTGGCCCAGAATATGAAATGGCTGAAGCTTTTGCAAAATCTCTGGGAGTAGAAACCGAATACAGGATTTTCCACACAACCCATGAAATTTTAGAGGCTTTGGAAGAGGGTCAGGGTGACCTTGCAGCGGCCGGATTGACCAAAACAAAAGTCAGGGATACACGTTTTCTTTTTGGCCCCACTTACCAAGAAGTTCAGCAGCAAATCGTTTGCCACAATAGCGTAAAGCAAGCAAAAGAATTAAATGATCTTGTGGGTTTAAAACTTGTTGTATCAAAAAATTCCAGTTATGAGGAAACCCTTAACCATTTTAAGGCAGGGATGCCAAACTTAACCTGGGAATCTTCAGATCAACTAAACTCTGAACAACTGTTCGAAAAAATGGGACGTGCAGAAATCGACTGTACGGCTGTTGACACCAGCATAACATCTATAAACCGAAGATACTTTCCAGAACTCATCGTAGCATTTAAACTCACTGAAGCCGAACCTTTAGCTTGGGTCCTTCGGTCCAGTAGTAGAGACATACAAAAATTTTTAGAGGTATGGTTTAAAACATTCAAATCCAAAGGGGAAATGAATCAAATTAGTGAGCGCTACTACGGCTTTTTAAAAAAATTTGATTATGTCGACACGATCTCATTTCATAATGCCATTGTAGAAAGGTATCCCAAATACCAACACTTATTTGATAAGGCCGCTAAAGAACACGGCCTTGATAAATTTCTTCT
>Ga0233439_10005412_pt1 | contig 11856 bp, 4 predicted proteins | sample SI_123_September_6_FD_182713 | JGI IMG/M metagenome (GOLD analysis project Ga0233439, IMG submission 182713) | Seawater microbial communities from Saanich Inlet, British Columbia, Canada - SI_123_September2016_100_MG | ecosystem: Environmental > Aquatic > Marine > Inlet | place: Canada: British... | reverse complement strand
ATTGACAGAAGGTAGTGATCCAGATGATGTGTCCTCTACACCGGATGATCAGGATCAGGACGGTACTCCTGATCGTCTGGATGAGGACCGGGATGGGGACGGCATTGCGGACAGTTGGGAGCTGGAATATTTTGATGATCTTACGGTCGCCGATGCGTTGAGTGACAGTGACGGTGATGGAGTAACTGATCAGAGCGAATATCAGCTCGGAAGCAACCCGCTGTTCAATACAGAGTCCTTTGAAGAGGGGGTGACAGAAGGCTGGACCTTGAAAGTTACGGGTGAACAGTTTGGCTGGGAGATTACAGAGACAGAGCAGGACTCAGGTCGTCAGAGTTTACAGTCAGAGCAGATTGGAGGTGATCAGAGGGCGGTGATGCAGTATGTGGGCTATCTGCAGCAGGGGGTGATCCAGTTCAGGACGAAGGTCTCCAGCGAAGAGAACTACGATTTTCTCCGCTTTGAGGTGAACGGTAAAGTGCAGGGGGAGTGGTCGGGCGAGATACCGTGGAGTACGGTTCAGTTTCCGGTGACAGAGGGGCACTACACGTTACAGTGGATCTATGTAAAAGATGACCTCATTTCTGAGGGGAGTGATCGTGTCTGGATTGATGAGGTAGAAATCCCCTCGATGAGCCTGGAAGATAGTGATCTTGACGGTATTGCCGACAGTTGGGAACAGAGTTATTTTCCCGGCTTGACAATAGCAACAGCCGTCTCAGATAGTGATGGAGACCAGCTGACAGATCTGCAAGAATTTCAGATTAACAGCCACCCACAAGTGGCAGCATACTCTTTTGAATCCGGGCAGTTGCCCCAATCGTGGGGGGGTATTTCAACGACTGACCAGGAGTGGAGTGTAGAACAGGGAGCATCATTCAACGGTGTTTATCGCCTGACTTCAGCAGAAACGGGCAGAAACCAGCAGTCCGCGATTGGTTTCAGCGGCTACTTTAACGAAGGGGTGGTCCGTTTTGCCCTCAAGGTCTCCAGTGAGGAGGGGTATGATGAGCTGATCTATCGCGTGGATGGTAGTGTGGTTGATCGTTGGTCAGGTGAGGTGGGATGGCGGCTGGTCTCTTTCCCGGTGGTTGCCGGTGAACACACGCTGAGTTGGAGTTATGAAAAAGACCGCAGTGTCTTTTCTGGTGAAGATCGAGCCTGGATTGACTGGGTTGAGCTGGATCTGGATAGATCAGATGACAGTGATCAGGATGGGGTTCCGGACCAGCAAGACCCCTTCCCAGAGAATAGCCACTTTTCTCAAGACCAGGATGAGGATCAGATTGCAGATCTCTGGGAGCAGACCCATTTTGGATCTTTAGAGCGGGCAGGGTTGGAAACCGATGCTGACCAAGATGGACAGAGTGATCGTGAAGAGTTTGAATCGGGTACGGACCCTCTTTTTGTGACCATTCAGCCGTCGGAAGAGACAAATCAGCTCACCCCCGCAGATTATCAGGATGTAGAGGTCGAGGTCGAGCTGCAGCGAGGGCCGATCAGTAACGGACACCACTACCGCCAGTTAGTTCGCTTAAGGGTCGGATCAGTCGAACAGCGCCGTGTGGATCAGGTACAGCTACAGAGGCCGGATGGTCTATTGAAGCCATTGCATGAAGTTCAGTATGGTGTCTGGCAGATCGATAGTGGGCGACTGTTTACAGTCGATCAACTGGGGCGTGATCTCCAATCTGGAAGCTATCAACTGCAGGTCGATTTTATCGATGGACATCAGCAACAGATCGATTTTGAACTTTTGGCACTGGAGCAGTTGGAGTTTCCACAAGGAGTGCAGGGGCAGTTTGTTTCAACCGATGAAACCGAAGAGAGTGAGGTGAATCTGCAGTGGAGTAGTGCCCTGGACTGTAATTGTCATTCTCTGCAACTTTTTGATTTAACAGCTTTCATGTCCGTGGGGGAGCGTAGTCTGATATTGAGTCAGCAGAATCTGAGTTCCACTCCAGAAACAGTATACGCGACTTCCTTGGGTAATCTTCCGGCAGGAGAGTATTTGGCTGAGTGGATTACAACGACTTCAACTGATCTGAGCGACAGGGTCTATTTGCAGTTGAGTGCGGTTGAGTTAATCTCCAAAACAGCATCGGATGACAATGGTCGTATCGTTAAGGTGGAGGCGTTGGTTCTCTCCCCTGGATGGAATCTGGTAGGTGGTGTAGAGGCTGTTGACTCTACTGCGATCACTCAATTCCTGGAGGCGCAGGGGGGGCGTTCAGTCTGGGGCTGGGACCAGCAGAGATGGAGTAGTTTTGTGCTCGGGGTGCCTGAACAGCTCAATACGTTGCAGCAGATGGAGCCGGGGAAAGGCTATTTTTTGAAGATTCCATTGAGTCCGTGACGTGACAGTTGGCAGGGAACACGCTAAACTGTTAGATAGTCGTATGTAATATGAATCTTTTTTTTGGAGTATAGCAATGAAGAAAGTGACTCTATTTGTAGTGTCTATGTTGGTGAGCTTGCAGGTTTCAGCCATCCCTCTTCCAGATTTTATCGTCTATGGTGCAGCCTCAGCACAAGATCAGGTTGCAGCCTATTGGCGTGACCAGTCCGTCAGCTCCAGTGATGTCAGCAATGGTCTCTATAAGCTGGCGATCCCGATGGGTACACAGGTACGCCATCGTAAAGGTGATGCGGTAGAGATCTGGATCAATGGCGTGCCAACCGGTCAGCGTGTAACGATCGGTGATTTTGGAACCGCTCAGCGTCTGGATCTTCAGTAATTCACCGTTTGCCTTGTGAACCATTTTGCAGGGCTGGTAATCTCTTTTCTGCTGTTGTCCCTAGTTGAGGCAGCAGCTGAACCTGCGCGTCCAACGATTACTCTGGATCTTTATGGTGTGCCACTGATCGATGTCGCCAGTCAGCTGGAACAGCAGTACGCACTCCATTTTTCCATCCCTAAGCCGTTGCACGCCTATCCGGTGACCACATCGATTCAATCCCAATCTGTAGAGCAGGCGGTTGGGCAGATTCTGCAGGGATTGCAATACGCCGTAGTGGATCAAAAGGAGAGAGGGCTTCAGGTCTTTCTGTTTGGTAAAGGCGAGCAGGGAGAGCTACCCGAGCCAACCCGCTATCTGCCGGTTGAGGTTGAAGAGCGCTCCAGAGAGCTAGTAATCCGTACGGACCGCCAGGGGCGCTATATGGCCGAAGGTACTGTCAATGGAGTGGCCACAGAATTTTTGGTAGATACAGGCGCAAACTGGCTGGTCTTGGGGAAGGCCATTGCAGAACAGGCAGGAGTCACTGCCGAACAACCGGTACAGGTGAAGACGGCAAGTGGCGTGGCCCAGGGCTACTGGACAAAAATCGAAACACTCTCTCTGGGAACCTTGCACTGGACAGATATAGAAGCCATTGTGCTTGCCGATCTGGAGTCACCGCCAGCACTGCTGGGGATGAACCTGTTGAAAACAGTTAATATGGATATGAGTGGGGAACGCCTCCTGCTCAAACAGTCAGGAAATTAATCAGGTAACTAATGATGTTAAGGACACTACTGCTACTACTCACCTACTTGGCCACAATGACATCGGGGTATGCCTTTGTAGGGGATGAGAGTGAGGAGACAGAGAAACGTTTTCTTGGGATTAGTTCAGATTTTGGACGTTGGGAGTCAGGCCTGATTCGTTGGGGTTATAACCCGACCAATGCACCCGCAGCCTACAGTGATGCCTCGAATACAGTTGCCATTATTCAACGGGCGATGGATGAGTGGTCGAATGTGAGTGGATTGCAATTTGAATTTCAGGGGGCGAGTTCAGGCTGGGATAGCGAGAACCGTGATGATCAGGTCGTTGCTGTTACCTGGAGTGGTACATTGGATCAATCGGTATTGGGGCAGGCGGGTCCCCGCTGGTCGACCAGTGATAGTGATTATCAAGGGCGAGGCTACCCCTTTTATAGCGATGGTTCATTCTATCTGAATCTTACTTCTGATTGGGATGACGATAAACTTGAGTCAACCACACTCCATGAGTTAGGGCATCTGATTGGATTGGGACACTCAGATAACCCTGACTCCGTGATGTATGCCAACCCCTATAACCACCTGCGTCACCTGCGAAATGATGATATTTCCGCAGTACAGGTACTGTATGGAAAACCAACCCAGCTGCAGCGGGTGGCACCAGAGGGCTTGACGACGGTTGTGCGTGATGAACGGATTACAGCGACTGCCAAAATTCCTGCGAGCGGGGAAAATTCAGAAGTGGTTCTGTTTTCAGATGACGCCTCAGCGACAACAGTAGTGATTTCATCAGTACATGCAGGGGCAGCCCCGGAGTTTGTCTGGGGGGTTTTTGCAGATGATGAACGTGTTCAACATACTTATGATCGTATTTATACCGACCCACAGGGATACCAGTATGAATCAAGCCCTCATGTGGTTGACTGTAATCCACCAGTAGGTGCAAGCGGAACTTGTTTCCTGACTGTTACTGGTTCTCTAACCGCAGATATTTTACGGACACAACCGGGAACCTGGAGTATTGATCTTCGGCTGAGTGGTGTAACCAAACACCGCATGCAAATTGAGGTAGCAGACGACCTGGTTTGGAACCAGGCACCACAAGGTCGTTTGCAGTTGGACCAGGCGATCAATTTTGCAGCGATGAGTGTCACTGCACAGTTGGATGTCTCAGACAGTGAGAGTGATCCGGTTTCGGCAACATGGCACTACCCCGGCCTCTCAACGGCACCCACCTCATTGACCGCAGATGCCAGTGATCAGCAGACAATCACCTTAAATGAGGCAACAGACAGTTATCTGTTTGTGGTGCTGGATGATCCTAATGGGCGCTACACCAATAGTGGGGATGGGTTCCGCTCACTGGTTCGCCACCCGATGGTGGTGATGGAAGCGCCTGGGGCTGGAACGCCAACCGATCTTGCTGTGAGTCAGCGTCTTGTGAGTGCTGCAGAGAGTACCGATACGATCCAGCTTGCCGTAGATATTTCCAACCAGGGTACTGTTTCGGCCGATGAACTCACCGTAAAAGTGATTATTCCACAAGCTGTTTATCTGAGTGAACCGTTGCCTGCGGGCTGTAGTGCCAATGCAGAGCGAGACTTGGTGAGCTGCCAATTGGCGAGCCTGGCGGCAGATGCATCTCATACACTACAGTTCCAGCTAAGTTCGGACAGTCAAAACGATCCGTTGTGGAGTTATGCCGGTGTGGTTTCGACGCAGAACGGGGATGCTTCACTGATGAATAATGTAGCCAAAATAGATCTTACCGCACCACCACAGGTCGCAGGGGATAGCAGTGATACAGTGCGGGATTCGACCACCCTCTCTACAATGAGCGGGAGCTGGAATGGTTTACACGATAGCTCCGATCAGTTGCAGATTTCTATCGATAGCACAGGGACTGCACAGTATCAGATCAGCTGGGGGGAGAACGGCAACGTTGTCAACCGCAATGGTCAACTCTTCTATCAGGGTGTGTCTGATAACCACAATTCGACCGGGGTGGCGCGCTATCAGTTGGTTTTGGATCAGAGTAGTGAGGCCGGTGTTTTTGCAGGTGAGGCGTGGTATCTCTATCTGCAAAACCCACTGGCCGATACCAGCGATTCCAACCGTTATCAGGTGACCGTTTATCGAGATCAGGATCAGAATGAACTGCGGCTCTGGCGTCGTGCCGAACTCTCTTATCCCTATCTCTGCACAGGTTCTGCAGCAGAATTGACCACAGCCTTTAGCGATGTAGTGAGCAGTCAGATTGATCATGCTACGGTACGTATGCAATCTGGAAATTACTCAGGAAATTTTGTCTTCCAGCAACCCTTTGTGGAACACCAGCTTACCCTGCAGGGTGGATATGGTCCAGGTTGTGCTAGCCAAAGTGGACAGGGGACCATCCTGGATGGTGGCGGTAATGGTTCCACCCTGCTCTTTAATGCCTATGATGCCACCGGTAGCCTGACTCTTCAGGATCTGACACTACAGAATGGTGGAGGTGTTCAGTCTGGTGGGGCGTTGAAGGCCAACAGCTGGGGCAATAATGGTAAGGGTGATGTGGTGCTGGAGCGGGTGCTGATTCGTGACAGCTCTTCCACCATGAATGGTGGTGGAGTTTATGTGGCAGCTGCAAGTGTGACGCTGGATCAGGTGCAGATCAGTGGCAACAGCACCACTGCCGATGGCTACGGTGCCGGTGCTTACCTGAATTCTGAAACGGTAACCATCAGTCGCTCAGTTTGGGAACGTAATGGGAGTGATTCCGCCGCAAACGACCATGGTGGTGCCCTCTATCTAGGCAACTCTGTGCGACAGGTATCAATTACTGATTCCCATTTTAGTGAGAATGGTGCTGCAGTTTCAGGTGGAGCCATTTATGCGAATGTTTCATCAGGGGCTCACTTTGAATTCAAACGTAATGTGGTGAATGGCAATCGCAGTGGCAGTGCATCGGATGGTTTTGGAACCTTTACCGGAGCTGCAGGGCTACGCCTGGAAGGGTTTGATTCGGCAGTGTTGGTCAATAACCAGTTCACTGCCAACCAGTCTGTAACCGATGCAGGGGCAATCTATTCAGAAAATGTAGATGAACTGTTAGTCTTGAATAACACCATTGCCTACAACTCCGCCTACGCGACGGGTGGTGGACTCTATATTGAAAGCGATGAAGATGATATTCAGATTCGTAACAACCTCTTGTGGCACAACGTGGGGGGGGGCAGTGATACCAATACGATGACCGGAACCAATGGGGTGGATCTCAAGCTGGTAAAAGCTACCAATGCCAGCTTTAGTGCCGGGAGTATTCTGGTTTCAGAAAATCTATTATTACCTTCAGACTCTGCCCTCTATGGCGGCAGAGCTCCTCAATCAATCAACCTGACAGCGACAAGCCAGAATAATATCACTCAAGATCCACTTCTGATTGCGGATGCCTCTGACTTTCTCCATCTTTCCGCAGCCTCTCCGGCACTGGATGCGGGTAACTTGAGTGGTCTGGATGCTTCAGATGTACCAATCATGGATCTGCTCGGACAGCTTCGGGTTCTGGGAAGTGCTGTTGATCTGGGGGCTGTTGAAGGGAGCCTGTTACCCGCAGATAGCAGTGACTCTGGTGTTGGTGGAGATAGTACAGACAGCACTCTGGGGGGTGTGCAGTTCGATTCAACAGATTCATTCCATGGCCACTGGGTACAGCAGGATGGTAGTGGAACGCTGAGTTTTGATGGCGTAAATCTGCAGTATCAGTTGGATCAGGATGGTGATCAGGTAGCGGATGAGCAAGGTACTTTGACCCTCTTGATGGCAGGTACGGGCGCTGGCGTGAGCTCTAAAAATCGTCTGCAACTCACCGATGGCTCAGGCTCCTCGCTACTGTACGACTCCAGTGATGGCTTAACCCCTCTGTCGGATTATCAGCAGTTTATCTATCTGGATAGCTCGGATAACAGCCGGGTATTGAATTTCTGGATGGAGAGTGATGCGACCGATAGTTCAGAGAGCCAACCCCCTTCACAAGAGTCAACCGACACACTCGTGAGTTGGAACCTGGAGAGTGGTTGGAATCTGGTGGGGATGCCGGTAGAGAGTACCGATAGCCTCAACACGCTATTGAATAGCGCTACAGATACCATCCTCTCTGTTTGGTACTACAACGGCGCTGATGCGACCGAAAGTTGGAGTTACTTTATTGCGGATGCGACCTCAACAGCAACCTTGACGACACTGGAAGGTGGTAAAAGCTACTGGGTTCGTCTTGCAGCAGAGAGCTCGACACAGATTCAGTGGAGTGGTCAATCCCCGGCATCATTACCACCTCTGGTAACCGGCTGGAACATGAGGGCACCGATAGATGGCATCGACACACTCTCGACGCTGAGTGCAGTGAATGGCGTTCAGTCAATATGGGGATGGAGTGCAGAGCAGTGGCAGAGCTATAGTGCAGGTACCCCCCAATTTCTCAACTCTCTGCAACAGGTTGAGATGGGTAGAGGGTACTATCTCTATCGAGAATAATGGCCTGATAGTGTTGGGTAACCGATGAAATACCCACCCCTGTTGATAGAAGGTGGTTGGGTAATACGGCTCTTTCTGCTGCTCTGGGGCAGCCTGTTTTTCTCGAACCTGTGGGGGGTTGCTACCAGTTCCTCCGGGGATGAGATCGTAATTCGTTGGGCCTCTCACGCGACTGAGCAGGATCAAGAGACCCTGCGCACTAGTTTGCAGCCGGTATCCTTTCGCCAAATTGGCAAAAAGCGGGTTGAGCGTTGGAAGCTATCACCAAAAACAGATCAATCCTTGTTACTGGATCAACTACAGCATCACCCGCTGTTGTTGTGGGCAGAACCCAACTACCAACGCACTCTGCACCTGATTGCGAATGATGCCGCCTATCCGGATTTACTGTGGGGGCTGGAGCAGATAGAACTGCCCCAGGCATGGGCAGTAACAACCGGAAGTCGAGAGGTGGTGGTCGCCATCCTGGATGACTCCATGGAAATTGATCATCCTGATCTACAGGCGAATATCTGGCTCAACTCGGATGAAATTGCTGGTAACGGCATCGATGATGATGCCAATGGTTATATCGATGATCTCCACGGCTGGGACTTCAAAAATGGTGATAACAACCCAAAGGCCGATCCGGGACTGACTGAAGGACATGGAACTGCGGTTGCCGGGGCCTTGGGTGCAGTTGGAAATAACAGTTTAGGTTCTACCGGCGTGGCCTGGAATGTCAGTATCATGCCGCTGAAATTTGGCTTTGATGTCGCCTCTGGTCTGGAGGCGGCACAATATGCCATTGATAATGGTGCGGATATCCTGGTAGCCAGCTTTGGTGGTCCGGCCTACTCCTTCAGTGAGGAGTTGGCACTACAGCAGTTGAGTAACGCAGGTATTCTGGTGGTCTCTTCTGCAGGTAATTTCCATGCAGATAATGATCGTGTCCCGGACTACCCCTCCAGTGCCGACTATCCCAATATACTTGCTGTCGCAGCCAGTGATAGAAGTAGTTCTCTGACTTCATGGAGTAACCGGGGACAATTCAGTGTTGATCTGATGGCACCGGGAGAATCAATCTATACGACACAGGCAAAAGAGGGTGCTTATAGCAGTCAGGATTATAGCAGTGTAAACGGGACCTCTCTCTCTGCCCCCTATGTGGCAGGGGTTGCTGCATTGATTAAATCGGTCTTGCCATCCGCTACTTTTCAGGAGCTTAAAGGACGAATACTGGCTGCTGTAGACCCGGAGGAATCAGCCCGTGGGCATTTGGCATCGGCAGGCAGATTGAATGGTTATCAGGCTCTCGAGGTGGAGCCACAACCCGTTCTGATGGTCCGCTCAGTAGCTCTGGAGAATATCATTGGTGATGGGGATCAGCAGATTGATTCGGGGGAGCTGTTGCAACTGGTGGTTGTGCTGGAAAATAGCTGGATGCCGGCATCCGGCATTCATGCCCGGCTCTCAACCGATAGCCAGCTGGTTGACCTGTTATGGGATGAGGCTCTCTATGCTGACCTTGATCCGCTGGATGGAGAGGCCTGGTCTGCTGGAGAAGAGCCATTTCTGATCTATATCAGACCTCAGTTGGAGGGGCATCAGCGTATCCCTTTTACGCTGGAGATCAATACAGATCAAGGGAAAAGCACAATACGCTATTTTGAACTGGAAGCGGGAGCCCTACTCAATGGAGTGCTCTATCAAGAGGTGATACAGCAAAATGCACAGGATGATTTCCATAGTTACCACCTGGATCTGCCTATTGAAGCAACGGGTATCACAGTTCAGACAACGGTCAATGGGGTGACAGATCTGGACCTGCTTCTGGCAGAGGGTGAATTCCCCCAATATGTGATGATTCCGGAAGGGGATGGTGATCACCCGGGTACTCAGACAGGCCCAATGACAACGATTGACGGCAATAGTGGTGGAAATGAGCAAATTTATTTAGGGCAGAGCAGTGCTCAGATTGTTGAGGTTGTTATTGTTAATTTTTCCCAGTTGGATGATCAAAGTTATACGATTCAGGCAACCTATGACCTTCCTGACGGGGTAGAAACGGTTTCTGAGATAAATCCTGCAGGGGTCTACCGAACAAATTTAGCTTCTGAACTACAGTTTTCTGACTCTGTTGTACAGATGTACTTCTATCTGATGAGTCCTGGATGGAACCTGATCTCGATTCCGGTTGAAGTTGAAGCAGACAGTATTCAACTATTTATGCAGCAGTTTCCGGAAATCTCATCAATTTGGCAATACCAGCAGGGAGAATGGAAGAGCGCACTGAAAGGGGTTCCCTGGCCGCTGAATACATTGAATACCTTTGAAGCGGGGCGGGCTTATTGGGTTAAAGTTGCCGGGGGTGAAAATTTAAGTGCGGTTGCGGCGGGAGTCTCAACGCAATTAAAAGCTTTTGGGCAGGGTTGGAATTTGTTTGGTGTTTCAGAACCCATTGAAGAGATAGAATGGTTTATCAAGAGTGTTGGTGCAGAGGCAGTCTGGAGTTGGGATAATGATCATTGGAAAAGTTATCATTTAGAGGTTCCACAGTTTCTGAACCAGTTAAACCGGATGGATCCGGGTAGAGGGTACTATGTGTACCTTCCAGAATAGGGATAGATGGATAAATAGCGATGGGCAAGAAGCAACGTAAACAAAAAGGTCGGTCGACAGCAGCTGCACAACACAGTTCTGAACCTACAGTAATGGGTCAAGGTAATCAGGCTTGGCTCTACCTGTTGCCTGCAATGGTTTTTATGGTGATGACCTGGGACTCTGGAGAGCTGTTTGCACGCGTCAATATCTATAAAACCTTTCTTTTGTTTGTTTCAGTTTCACTGCTCTATCTGTTTGTAGATGTTCTGTTCAGATTACGCAACCGGCAGAAGGGGATTGATATTGCAGCTCTTCCGATGGGCTGGTTACTGTTTCTCTCGTTACCGTTTATAGCAACCTTACCGGGTTTGCTTCTGCATGGTGGAGAGTATAACCACCTGCTGGGGCATGAACTCACGAATCATCTAATGTTTATGATGTGGGTGGGTTACTTGATGTTATGTGTCAGGGGCAGTGATGCTCTGGAAAAGTTGATGATTGTTGTGGCTGTCTCGGTTCTGTATGTGGTTTTGGAGGGGGCGGCTGGAGATACCGGGCGGCCTAAGTCAACATTTGGAAACACCAATCTTTATGCAAACTATTTGATCCTGTTTCTGCCACTGCTTCTCTTGTTGGGACTGCCTCTCAACCTGAAACAAAGTGGAAAACAGCTATTCCAGTGGAAAGAGCAGAGTGGTAAGGGGTATTTTTTTCTGCTGGTATTTTTTGTTGGGTTTTGGGGGTTATGGCAGACTCAGACACGTGCAGCTGTTGCAGGGTTTGGAGGTGCTGTTGTATTACTGTTGCTCTATCTGTTGTACCTCAATCTGAAAGAGCGTTATCAGGTACGAGGATGGGTATTTCTAGTGGGGGCGTTGGGCCTTCCGATATTATTGGCGCTGATCTTTTTATTTGTAGTCTCTCAGTTGAGTGATGAAGTTATACAGACATCTCGTTTTTTACAGCTAGGGACATGGGAGGCGTGGGCTTCACGTTTTATGCCTTGGCAGGTGGCAATCAGTTCCATACAGGAGTCTCTGTTATTCGGTTATGGTCCCGGGTCCTCTTATAACCTCTTTTTTGAGTACTTACAGGGAGATTCTCGCCTATATACCGAGCAGCGCAGTTTTAAACATGTCCACAGTGAGCTTCTGGAGGTGATGCAGGAGGGAGGAGTGTTTGGGTTATTGGTACATTTAGCTGTGTTAGGGGGACTTTTCTGGATTGTTTTGAAAATGCTACAGAGTGACAAGCTGAGTAACCTGGAGCTGAGA
>Ga0233439_10005411_pt1 | contig 11857 bp, 11 predicted proteins | sample SI_123_September_6_FD_182713 | JGI IMG/M metagenome (GOLD analysis project Ga0233439, IMG submission 182713) | Seawater microbial communities from Saanich Inlet, British Columbia, Canada - SI_123_September2016_100_MG | ecosystem: Environmental > Aquatic > Marine > Inlet | place: Canada: British... | reverse complement strand
GTTTAAGCAGAATTGAAAATGGTGACGTATTCTTGAGATTTGGAGGAGGCTGCCAAGGGTGTGGAATGGTGGATGTAACTCTTAAGCAGGGTGTAGAAGTAATGATGAAAGAGAGTGTACCAGATATCGTTGCCATCCATGATGCAACTGACCATGATAGCGGATCAAATCCCTATTACCGCTGAATCGAACCGAGCAATAATGCAGGAAGAAGAAGAATTTTATGGGATGGTCCATCAAGCCCGAGATGAGTTCCTCCAGAAGCATGAATTCCAGGATCAAACCTGGCAATGGGCCCGGGAATTGGATGATGAAGGCTTTTTCCTGTTTTGCTACCTGATGCATGATTACGATGAGAAACTGCTGAGCAAAAATTCCTACCAAGAGACAGTTTACACTCTGAATCTTCTGCGCCACCGCCTCCTGCCCCTAGATCTCATTAATCAAGGAATTAGCCTGATGGATCAGTTTCAGATTCTCTTTAATTTATACGAAAGGCTAAAGCGAGAAAACATGCATTGGGACGCATGCGAAGAATTTGTGCAGGAGCATTTAAAGATGCACCTGCAACAAAACTGAGGATTTATCCAGTAGCAGCTAGTGGAGTGGTTTCGTTCCGTGGCAAAAGCAGATTCTGATTTTCTAGAACAAGGGAGGAAATTTTATCGTTCAACTTCATACTTGCACAGTTATCGGCATGACGAATTGCGTTTCTAATCGAGTAAGGCTTTGAGCTCCCGTGACAGATGACGACTGTCCCCTGGACCCCGAGAAGTGGGGCTCCTCCAATCTCAGTGTAATCTCCCCTCTCTTTCAAAGCCTTGAATGGCCCCTTCATCAACAAATACCCTAACTTCGCCACCCAAGATTTCTCAATCTCTTCCTTAAGAACCTGCCTTACAAAATCAAAGGTCCCCTCTGCCACCTTTAGTGTGATATTCCCAACAAAGCCATCGCATACCACCACATCGACTTCATTCTGGTACATCAACTTGCCTTCGATGTTCCCATAAAAATTAAGCGTGCTCTTTTTTAGCAAGGGATAAGTTTCCTTAAGGTTTTGATTGCCCTTACCCTCTTCTTCACCGTTGTTGAGAAGAGCTACCCGTGGATTATCGATGTTTAGCATCGTTTGAGCATAGGCTCCACCCATCAGTGCAAATTGCAGTAAATATTCTGGTTTGCAATCCGTATTGGCACCGATATCTAAAATCACGAAGGGGCGATTGCGTTGTGTGCTCGGCATGAGGGTAGCGATAGCAGGCCGATCTATTTTTGGAATAGATTTAAGAACAAATTTGGCAGTAGCCATTGCAGCGCCTGTATTGCCGGCACTCACGACAGCACTAACCTCTCCACGCTTGTGTAGATCCATCGCAACACGGATTGAAGAATCCTTTTTCTGCCGTAACGCTTGACTTGGAGATTCATGCATTTCCACCATCTCCTCACAGTGGACAATACGGACTTTGTTTACTGAATGCGGCATGTTTTTGAGTCTGTCCTTGATTTGCGTCTCGTGACCAACAAGAACCACTTCAATGCCTAGTTCGTTGGCAGCTCGTACGGCTGCCTCCAACTGGATGGATAATGGGGAATCTCCCCCCATCGCATCAACCGCTACTGGCATGCTTATACATGATGGTGGGTTGGAAGGGGGATGGATACCCCCTCGGAGGATTCTGATTACAATTAAAACTGCTGCTTAACTTCCATAACTTGGACACCTTTAAAATATCCGCAATGCTGACAAACTCTATGTGGACGTGTCATTTCGCCACAATTGGTACAACTTGAAAGCGCAGGAACTGTAACATTGACATGACCTCTGCGGTTATCACGTCTGCTTTTGGAAATTTTTCGTTTTGGGACTGCCATGATTTCTCCATGTATTTGTGGGACCGATCAATTATTTTCCCAACCTGAATTACTCAGGCTTGAAAATGGATTATCTGTCTTCAGATTTTCAATTTCTTGAGGATTCAACGGGATTTCGCAGGCTAATTGCCCTTGCTCCTCACACAAATTTCTAATTGGAAGAGCTAGTATTACCTGATCTTCTAAAATACCCTTCCAGTCAATTTGGTCATCTCGATAAAAGTCCATGTCCAAGTCTTCATCTTCCAAAAAAACTTCTTTCCCATTCTGAGAATCCAAATTCGCCTCAGGAACCATTTTGAAGGTGAATTCTTCATCTACAACAAGTTTCAGAGGTTGACCACAACGATCACAAGCAATGGATAACGTTCCTTCAAGATTTCCAGAGCAGATAACTTCTTTTTTTTTTCGTTCTAGGTTAATCCAAAATTGTAGAAGTGAACCGCCTGCTAACAAGGTATCGACAAGTCTGGGCATCTCATCTGCCTGAAGTTCACCTTCTTGAATCCAGGCCTTAGATTCTGAAATCACAGAGACTTGAATAAATCTTTCCATGTCAATCAGTCACCTGCGGCCTTGATCTCGTCCAAAGTTCTTGCAGTAGATAAAGGATCTGATTTCTCACTAATCACAGGAAATTCTTGGCTTTTATCGGCATTGATCTGTAGATATTCTTGATAATTTTCAGGCAGATCCACATCCGCATAGATTGCTTCTACCGGACATTCTTCCACACAGGCGTTGCAGTCGATGCATGATTCCGGGTTGATATAGACCATTTCTGGTCCTTCGTGGAAGGCCTCTACCGGACAGACCTCCACACAGTCAGTATACTTGCATCCATTGCAATGTGCCGTGACAACATAAGTCATGGGTAGCCTTCGACTGAAGAGAAAAATTGAACTGAATCTTACTAAATAAAATTAAACTGTTTATCCTAAATCTAATTCGCTCTAAGAGCAAGTTGAAACTAGATAATGTTATTGTTGGCTAGGTTAGAAGAACCATTTGTGTGCAAATGCAGAGTACGACCACACATCTGATTTTTGGTGTTTGGCTTGTTATTAGAGTCTATATTAGTTAATTTTTCGAAAATTTATTTTTCAATAATTTTTACCTTCTCTAAATGTAATTCAAAATGATGAAATGGCTTGCACTAGGTTCGGCAATTCTCACTTGGCCTCTCATTTCATTTGGTGCCTTCGTACGTCTCAAGGGTGCTGGATTGGCTTGCCCAGACTGGCCACTGTGTTATGGACAATTGATCCCACCACCTGGATATGAGATTGCGCTCGAAGTGGGCCATCGCTTCATTGCCACCCTGCTTGGTATGTTGATTGTTTTAATGGTTATACTAGCTTTCTCCCGTCCTCACTATCGTGAATACAGAAACCTCAGTCTGGTCTGCTTGGTAATGGTTTTAATCCAGGGAATACTTGGAGGGCTAACTGTAACGATGCTTCTGAATCCTTACATCGTCACAGGTCACTTGATCGGAGGAAATCTAACCTTTGCGCTGCTGGTTTATTTTGCTTGGAAGACTTTCCATCTCAACAAGCACCCAAGAACGTTCAGTTGGATAAGGTGGGGTAGTTGGAGCCCAATGACCAGGAAGATTGCTGGAATGGCAATAATACTTATGATAATTCTAATCTCCGGTGGTAAAAACAGCACAACCTATTCTGGTTACTCCTGTTCCGCTTTTCCTGGTTGTCATAGTGGCGCTCCTTTGTCAATAGCCATACCAACCCCGGATGGGAGTCCAAACGTACCAGAAGCTTTTGTGGGACAGTTCATGCCGAATCACTTCAACGAGTGGATTCACATGCTGCATCGCTTCTTTGCTATTTTTGGTGGAACTTGGCTAATGTTCTTGGCTTGGCAACTACGCACGAGTTCATCTCTACGTGGAATTCGTCATGTCGGCTCTGCAATTCTGCTACTGATTCCATTGGAGGTCTCAGTAGGTATAGTCAATGCGCTCTATCGGATTCCCGTTCCCGTTTCTGCTCTCCATACTGCTGTTGCTGCGACCCTTGTTGGCTTAATAGCATATGCACTCAGTGAATCTGTACTCTTGTCCAGTGAAAGTGAATATGCTTCAACCGAACACCTAACCGCACGTCCAGCCCGAACCGGAGTTGCCGCATGAATACACTCCCTTTTTCGAACCGTACAGCCATCAGCGCTATTATCACAGTCAGCACTCTTGTTTTCCTCTTCTTGTTGTGGTTGCTCTATTTCAAGGAGAGTAGTGGCACTGAGACAGAAATGGATTTGAGCTTTATGCCTGCGCTCAACGCTTTGCTGAACTCAGCTTGCGCACTTTTTCTTGCTCTGGGAGTCATTGCGATCAAGCAAGGAGACAAGGAGCGTCATTGGCGAATGATGCTGACAGCACTGGGGTTTTCTGCGGTTTTTTTAGTTTCCTACTTGGTCTATCACCATTTCCAAGGAGACACTCCCTTCGAAGGTGCCGGCTTCATCAGACCAATTTATTTCTTCATCTTAATCAGCCATATTGTTCTTTCCGCTGTTATGCTGCCCATGATTTTCACAACTCTCTATTTTGCTGCCACAAATAGCTTCACTTCTCACCGCCGACTGGCAAGATACACCTTCCCTGTCTGGATGTATGTTTCGGTTACCGGGGTTTTGGTGTACCTAATTCTCTATCATTGGCCCACCGCTTAAATAATTATGATGGCTCTATCTGAGCCATCATCTGTCGAAGTAGTCCAAAAGTATTCCAATCTAATGCCCAAACGCGATCGCGGTCAGGTTTTTACTCCTCTAGAATCCCGCAGTATTCTAAGCCTCAGCAGCATCATGTTTTTTCGGATGTTCGGGCTCTTTCTTGTACTTCCGGTCTTCAGTTTATTAGCTCAAACGTTGAAAGGTGCTACTCCATTGTTGATCGGACTCGCCTTTGGTGGGTACGGGTTGACTCAAGCCGTGCTTCAAATTCCATTTGGCATTTGGAGTGATCGCATAGGTAGGAAACCAGTTATCATGGCTGGTCTTTTATTGTTCATTATTGGCAGCCTAATTGCTGCTTTCGCTGACAATATTTATTTGATGATCGTTGCTCGCTTGCTACAGGGAGCAGGTGCCATCAGTTCTGCTGTCTTTGCTTTGATTGCAGATCTGACGAGACCCGAAGTACGAACTAGAGCAAACGCTGGCATCGGTGCAAGCATTGGAATAGCTTTCGGGGGGGCTTTTTTCATAGCTCCGTTCTTAGGTGGTTTTGCCGGATTATCCGGGATTTTTGGTCTCATTACTCTAATGGCAACGATTGGCTTATTCATCCTTTGGCGATTCGTTCCTGAACCAGAAAAGCCCTCCAGAACCCCAAACACCCCAACCCTAGAAATAATCAAATCTGTATTGGTCTTGCCTTCTATTCGGACAATTGATTTTGGGGCATTTGTTTGTAGCACAGGACTTTCAGCCATTTTTTTCATGATTCCAATCCAACTTTCAGAGCAAGGTTGGATAAGCTCTGAGCTATGGCAAATTTATCTTCCGATGTTGTTGAGTGGGGGCTTGATCATGGTCGGAGCAGCGATTGTAGCAGAAACTAAAAATCGCTTCCGCGAAGTGATGTTTCTAGGAGTTGTTTTTTTGATAGCCTCTGTTTTCTGTTTAGCTTTTTTTCATGAGTTTCAGGACAAATCCTTACTAATTGCAGGACTATTCCTGTTCTTCATGGGCTTTAATGTTTTTGAGCCGCTCTTCCCTTCGCTCGTTACTAGGCTTACAAACCCAACAACCAAAGGTACTGCTAGTGGTGTTTACAATTTTTGCCAGTTTGTAGGTCATTTTGCTGGAGCAGCAATTGCTGGAATCTTCTACTCTACCAATCTGCTTTTTCTGCTGGGCTTGCTCCTGATGCTAAATCTAAGTTTTCTCTTTCTTCTCTACAAAGACTTCCAGAATCCCGCACCCCGTCAGAAATGATCTGCAACAAACCTATCTGATTCAGAAATAGTTTGTGTACATAGAGTAACTGGATGAATTCAGGGGTCTTGTGGTACTGCAAGCAAATTAAGAGCGTGACTTACTGAAGTTTGGCCTCAGAAAACCAAAATCAAACTTTGTTCAGAGTAATGAAGTGGGGTAATTCAGGCGTTTGTAGGTCGTGGATTTATCGGAGAAGGCTCCACTGAATCTTGGGGAGGCATTGTGTATTTCGCGGCAGATGTCGCGATTGCTTCCCGGTTACTCTCAGGAGTTGGTGGCTGGGTTTGTTGTGAAGTCACAGGAGCGCTACTGGATACCGAAGGCTGCACTGCGCCCTTGTTGCCATAGGTTTGCACTTTGCGACTTGGATCAATCAATTCAACGAATTGTGGTTGTCTCAACAATTCAAAAAACTTCAAGCTCGCTTGTCCATCCGTCAGTTTATCTTCAATTCTATCGATCAACTCCTCAGCATTCTTGACATTCAATGATTTGACTTCAGGAATCCTCAGCAGCAGAGCTTTTTCATGATCATTCATTTGAGCAACTTGCTTCTCAAGCCCTTGAATGAAACCCTGAATAGCGGGTTCAGGTAGGCTGTCCTGCCGAGCATTCAAATTTTCCAGACGAGAAATAATCTTCAGATAAGCCGACATCTCCTGTAGCTGGGCCGATTTTGGAATTTCTCCCAAAGTGTTCAATGCAACCGTTTTCGGAGCAGAAACATTTTCGACTTTCGAATTCTTGGAAGCTTTCTGCTCTCCATTTCCGCTGACGACTGACTGTTTGACTTGCATGTAAACCCAATTACTAATGTTGATTGTGATTACTTGAACCTCCTAATCTGCGATTCAATTCCTGCGCCAGCAGACTAGTATTTTACGGGCTCAAATGGTGTAAAGCGTGTTCGGTTTGTCATCCACCGTCAGTTCAAAAGCTCTTGGCTCTTTTCAAACACCTATGTTAACGTCAGAGAGTTTTTCTGCTATAGCCGGAAGCTTTCCGGTTCCTGTACCGCCTCAATCAATTCATACGACATGACCACAGAAGAAAACACCCAGGAAAATCCGGATCAAGATCCACAAAAGCTCCTGCACCAAATGGAAGAGGCTGCCTGGCGTCAGGGACAGCCGGGTCTAGAATTTTTCTTCTCATATCTGATGGTTGAGATCAAATTTCCCAACAACAATGACGATTCAACTTGGGAATTGAACACTCGGGGCCTGGACATTGATGCTCTTAGAAAAGCGCTCCAGAGAGAACAGGACATGATGCAGCAGGTCCTGCAAAGTGATTCCTTCCCCTGGGTGAAATTTGGAATGGAGACCAAACTTGTCAACGCTGCTGAAGTTCAAGAGTATCCCTACAATTTCGCAGATCTGATCTTTGTGAGCCTATCGCTCCCCGCTTGGGTGATGCCACCTCAACGACCAAAACTCCTGGCAAAGCTCAGAAATATTCTTGTGCTCTATCGAAATAACAATCCGGATGCAATCATTGTTACGATAACGAAGCACGCACCTTTTCGACTTAAAGATCGACTCTCCTACCAGTGGGGAGAACTCAGTCGTGAATTGGGAGGAATTGGGAACAAGGGCGCTATCACTCGTCTCGTTGCCCAGCAACTGGCTTCCACAAGTATTCTGCAATCTTATCTTGATGAGGAGCACACTACACAAAAGATAAAGAACCAGACGCGGATACAAGACCTTCAGAATCATTTGGAGTCCTTGCAATACGGTCAAACCAGTATGAGATTGATCGTTTGCATCGAAAACCAGCTACATGATACTTACGCTAAACGGGTGAATGCAGTACTGAGGAATAATAAATTCAGTAAATTCATGGTGATCAAAGAGTCCGCGCTGAAGCCGGAGGTGTTGCGGAAATGCGATTTCATGATCCTGCTTGGCTTTGAGGCCTCTGAAGACCTAAAGAAAACCAAGGAATATCAGCAGAGACAAAAACGAATCTACGAAGTGGATCTTGACCATCCGAAGGGATTACCAGACGTTCCGGTTCGTTATGAAAACATGATCAACAAACTGGAAAAGCGCTATTTGGAGTTAAGAGAGAACCTCAAGGAGGAGCGCTACGACGAATACTTTCAGATGATCTTTCAAAAGTATGAGTCCTATCAGGATATTGCTGCAAACCAATACGAAATTGATCAGGAGCTTACTAAGATTGAAGCTTTCAGCCGCAAACTTGCCAAGGGCTACTTTAATCTCATTGAGTCAATCCTGTTGCTAGGGACGAGGCGCGCTCACGTGGTTACCCGCTTCGGCGGTATCATGCTACAAATGACCCGCTACCTTGTTGTAGACGACTTCTCATCTGACATCATTGACCATCTAGCAAAAAAAGGCTTCCCACGCCATCAACTGACCTACATGAATTCTCTCGATTTTCTTCAGGTGTTCCTGAAGCATAAATTAGAGAATCCCAAGTTGGCCAACGCCCCTACGGAAGCGGCCTACATGCATTTTCTTCAAAACGCCCAATTCTTCAGAAAGTTTGAGGTCGTCTTCATCAACGGATGGAATCTTGAGGAAAGTGGGGACTTGGTGATCAAACTCCGAACTTGTGCTGTAGCAGATGACGAGAATCACAATCCTACGCCAACGGTCAGTTCCGAAAACATGCACACTCTTCTCTCTACCCCCAAAGAGAAGCTACTCAGAATGATACTACCAGATAAAGAGGGCAAGGAAACGGATAAAGATCGTGAGAAGGAGGAAACCTTACTCAATACTCTGAATGGCACCCTTGCACTGACAGAGTTGACACCACTAGCAAAAATGATAGCAAAAAAGAAAAGCCACTCGTTTAAAGCGAAGTCTCTGAATGATCAAGAAAGCAAACTCCTTGAGGAAATGAGAGCGAATGAAACTTTCGAGGGTGAAAAAGCACTCGCAGCGAACAACTATGGTCAGGAGTTGTCAGGAGCCATCACCGCGAAAAGTGTGCCTTCTTCCAGACTACAGAAAACTGATCAAACTCAGGAAGAAGAAGAGGTGGTGAGAAAACTAAATCCAGAAGAGGAACTCTTTGGTTCGATTATTCAGTACCGGCTCAATTCTCTAAAAATTCATAGCTTTGCTTGTGGAATTCGCTGGTTGGCAATGCTGGAGAACAAGAAGGTAATTTCTTTCCTGAAGTCTCAGCCAAAGGCACAGGACATGTCTTTAGAAGAATTGCTCGAATTCGGCCGAGTGAGCATTGTCAGTGAGGACAAACCTGTTGAAGAAGCTGGTATCCGAGCCGCGCTAAGTGTTGGAGATTTTCCAGAGCGGCTGGTTTACATGCGAACTCTTCCTGGCAAAAGAGAATTCGAGGCAGAAAATTTCCTACTCTACATCGTAGATTGTGAGTGCTACTTATTTGAGGACATCATGCGCTTCTTGTATGCGAAAAACCTTTCCTTAGCAGCTCCAATTCCAGTCTTGCTATTGATGTCGGAAAACTTCCAAAAACAGATCCAGAAAGGGGAAGACACCCTATTAGCTCACATGGCAGGCATCGAACCCAGAGATGATCAGATCAACCCAAAGGGCTTCCCTATCTCTAATCGTATCGATTCCCTGGAAGATGAGCAGAAGGTTAAGCACATTATCCGTGGAGCGCTAGGTCTACCCCTTGGATTCTACGAAAAATTTGAACAGAAAAAATTTGGAGGAAGCAATACATCAGAAGGTGGCACTGTAAGCGCGCCTACCTCTAGAGAAGTCTCCGAGGAAGCAATCCAAGAAGAAATGAAAGACATGGACTGGTCCAAATTCCCACTATAAGAATCTGCCAGATTTCTCTGTAAAACCAGCATTTTTCATGAAGTTCGGTCCGACACTCCAGAGCATCGGTGCCCTGCAGCTCCTGCTGGCCGCAGTCCTTTTCATTCCTCTCCTGATTTCTCTGCTATACGGCGAAAATGACACACTAGCGATCCTCGCTGCAATTGGTATTGCAGTTTTGATCGGTGGCCCTCTTTGGTGGTTTAATCGCCAATCACGCAATTTAAAATTCCGAGACACGGTGCTGATTGTAACCCTAGGTTGGTTCAGCATTTGTCTAGTCGGCTGTCTCCCCTTCGTTCTTCACGGCAGTATTCCCAGTCTGACTGATGCCTTTTTTGAGGTCATGTCAGGCCTGACAACCACAGGCTCCACAATCCTCGATGACATCGAAGCCTTGCCACATGGGTTGTTATTCTGGCGCTCCATGACCCATTTTCTTGGAGGGATGGGAATGATTGGCCTGTATCTGTTGATTTTCTCTTACGTAGGAAGCGGAAATCTGCAGATGTACCGAATTGAGTCAGCCCCTGGTCAAGGGGGAACTGGCGATAAAATGCTTCCGAACGTTCGGTTAACGATGAAGTGGCTTTGGGGAATTTATTTACTCTTGAATGGAGTATGCGCGATTTTGCTCTGGTTCGGGGGACTCTCTTGGTTTGATGCCCTTTGCCAAGCCTTTAGTGCCGTTGCTACAGGAGGCTATTCAACATTGAATGCCAGTGCAGGTGGATTTGGAAGTGCTTACGTTGAATGGGTTTTGTGTCTCTTCATGTTTTTGGGAGGAATGGATTTTGTCCTTCACTACCAAGCTCTCAAAGGCAATTGGCAATCCTTGATGAAAAGCACTGAACTCAAAGCGTATCTGATGATTTGCTTTGTCCTTGGGATTGGGGCGTCCGGGTTACTTTGGCTCAACGGGACAAACTCCAATCTGCTGGACGCCCTGCGCTACGGATTCTTTCAGGTACTTTCCCTACTCACAACCACAGGCTACACTTCAACAGACTATGAACTGTGGCCACAGGCGGCACAGATGTTATTGTTTTTCTGCCTGTTCATAGGCGCTTGTTCCGGATCAACAACAAGCGGAATCCGTATCGTTCATATTGTGCTGTTGATTCGATTCTTAGAGCGCTTGCTTCATCGGATGGCCCGACCACATGAGGTTCAATCAATCTTGATTGATGGTAGACCGGTTGAAATGTCCTTGGTAAATGGTGTACTTGGCTTCATCATACTGCAGATGCATGCCGTTGCCATCGGAGGGGTTTTTCTGAGTATTCTCTCACCAGAGATGGATTGGTGGTCTGGTCTCAATATGATGATGGCTTCACTCTGGAACATCGGACCAGCTTTTGGAGATGTTGGACCAACTGAAAACTACGACCATGTCTCTGACGCTGGAACTTGGTTTCTTTCTCTGATGATGTTGGCAGGACGACTAGATATCATCACAGTCTTAATCCTTTTCTCACCTGCTTTTTGGAAAAGTCACCGATGATTCCGTTCACCCTACTGGACATTTATTAGAGCTTTCTGCATATTGCCTTTTACGGAGACGGATGCGTCACTGGTGGGCGCCCCGGACTTCAAACCCGCGTGTATGGCTCTAAAACAGTCATTGGTAGGTTCGATTCCTACTCGTCTCCGCCAACAAGCAAATCATAAGCTTTTACAATACTAAACCAACTCGAATGGCATAGAATAATCCATTCTGCAACGGTAAATGAATACGCCAAGAGTCGACATCCAAATTCATTCTGGGAGAAAGAATATGGGCTACCAGGTAGAGCACCGAGAATCGATTGAAAACCCAGAAGCTTTCTGGCGAAAACAGGCGGAAGCCGTTGACTGGTTTGAGTTCCCACAAGCGATTCTTTCTCAAGATGGCAACCAATCCTATCGCTGGTTTGAAAGTGGTAAGCTGAATACCTCCTACCTGGCGCTGGACCATCACGTCAATTCAGGAAGAGCTGAGCAAGCTGCTCTGATCTACGACTCCCCCGTCACTGGTCAACAACAGACTTTCACCTACTCAGAGTTGCGTGACGAAGTTTCTCGTTTTGCAGGGGTCCTGAAAAATCATGGCGTTGTTAAAGGGGATCGGATCATTGTCTACATGCCGATGATTCCACAAGCCATCATTGCCATGCTGGCCTGTGCTCGATTAGGAGCAATTCACTCCGTAGTTTTTGGCGGATTTGCTCCAAATGAATTGG
>Ga0233439_10005406_pt1 | contig 11860 bp, 5 predicted proteins | sample SI_123_September_6_FD_182713 | JGI IMG/M metagenome (GOLD analysis project Ga0233439, IMG submission 182713) | Seawater microbial communities from Saanich Inlet, British Columbia, Canada - SI_123_September2016_100_MG | ecosystem: Environmental > Aquatic > Marine > Inlet | place: Canada: British... | reverse complement strand
ACCGAAGTCCCAGATCAACGCGGCATTGATGTTGTAATCCTTATGCGCGTAGAACGTGTAGTTCTTCGATTTACCCGGAGCAACCGTCTGGTCGCCTGGGTTGTTCCCAACGTTGATACCCTGAGAATCCAGAGGATCGAACGCCATGTTGTTTACATGCAAGGAAGCGTTGCCACTTTTCAAGCGGTTGGCCAGTTTGATCTTGACACAATCGCCGATGTTGGCACGCAAGGTCAACGGATGCGGCATACTACCTGCCGCAGCACGTTTAGCCTCTCCTTCCAATGCGAAGATTTTTCCATCCGCGTTGGCAAGAGTCAGCTTGCGTTCAAAGTCCACTTCGATCTGGCTGTCAGCATTAGCGTTGAAGTCCAACGCCTTGTTGATGGCAACAACACTGAAGCTCTTAACCGGAGCACCTGACGGGCAAACTTGTTTTTTGATCTTCTTGGCAAAGTTTTCGTTGCCAGGAAGAACTTTCAAGTCGCCTTGCTTTTTGTCAAGTACGCGGAAGATACTCCAGCTGCCTTCAGACAGATGAGAGGAACGTCCATCAAAGTAGAGGTAATCGCCAGCCATTTGCTGATAGCCACCTGCGGTGACTGCCAGGTCATAACGTTCGGCGATACCAATATGCAGAGCATTAGTCACGCGAGAATCCGCATCATAACGCTCAGGTCGGAACCCATGTCCTGAAAGGGAGAACACATGGCTCTCATTCATCATACCGTGCAACATGCGGAACACCACGTTATCGCCAACATACGCGCGAATCATTGGTGTATCCGGATCACGATGCGTCCGGCTGCTGAATATTTTAGAAGCATCTTTGTTGGATCTCAAACGAGCCGACAACGAAGCCGCACGGAAGTTAAATCCACCACCTGTGGTGTGTGTACCACCATTCAGATGAGGGAAAGCCACTTCCAGCATCGTTTTGGGCATCTGAAAGGAAATCGACTGCCCTGCGGCGATCGCGTTTTCACGCGAGAGTCCAGGGGGATTTCCTTCGCTGACCAATTGAGCTGTATGTGGAACCGTGTCATGCAATTGAACTACGATTTCACGGAAACTACCATTACGCCCGTAAGCGAAAGGCTCGGTTCCATGAATATCGGCAACAGGACCACTGCGGATCGGTTTGCCGGTTTTCGGATCGTGGTACGTGGAGCCCCAGGGCTCAACTACCGTTGTTCCGATTCCGCCATGCGGCCAGGTGGTCGCACCGAAAGCGTGATCATGCCAGAACACCAGACCCATATCAACATCTACCCACCAGCGATAACGGACATACTCAGTACTAACAATCTGTCCCGCTTTGTGAGCGTGGGTCATGCCTTCAGAGAACGTGATGGTGTACTTATCATCTTTCGCATAACCCTTGTTCGGGTCAGGAGAAATGTTCGTAATCCAGCGCGCGTCTTTACCATTGGGAACTTCGATACCAACGATGATATCCGTACCTACATGGTAAGGCGTTGAGTGTTTAGCCATCTTAACAACTACTGTTTTGTCACCAGCTCGGGTGGATTTGACCACATGCCCGTTCATCGGAACCGGCATACCAACATGGTGACCGTCTTTCATCTTCTTATCGAACTGCCTATAAGACCTCATGGACTGGTCGTAAGAGAAACCTGAAATTACGCCATCTGAAGCCTGATTGTCGAACTGGAAGAAATGAGGATGAATGTTCAACTTCGACATCTGGAAGTTGGTGAAATCATCATCATTCCATTCGTTGGTCAACAGCAGATCCACACAGTCGTAGACGTTGGCACGAATGACCAGCGGCTCGGCTTTTTTAGGATCGGCTTTCACCGCCGCCATTTCCTCATCAATAACATAGATCAGACCGTATTTATCGATGATGGGCGGAGTACTGCCGACTGCCGCAGAAAGCTCAATCGGAGTATTGATGAAGACCAGATTGTACTGCTTACGTCCAGCACCTTCCGGACAAAGGCTCCAACGGCCCTGTTCACCCGGTTTGGCACCACCCGTATTCTCCATAGTGGAGTCACTTCGCGCACTACCGGATTCCGTCTTGGTAATAACACCGGTATCGGTCTGCATGTGGAACGGCTCCAACCAGGGAGCACCACCATGATTCCGAGCAAACGGAACACGCTTACCGAAATGCGGCGTAAAATGAGGCCACGCCAGTTTACCGTGCTGGTCAAACTGGATCGGATGACGTTTTCCCGGTCGAGGGGAAGTAAATTTAACTTGTTTCAAAGTAGATTCCCGCTCAGAAAGTGCTTGATTGCCTTTCCAGGCGTAATCCCATACGGTTCCGTCATAGGCAAGAATCTGGCCTTTTTCATCATCCGTATGACCAGGCTGTCCCTGTGGGGGAAGCATGTACTTAACCCAGTCTTTGATGTTAACAACTGGTGTTTCTTTGCTCCAGTCACTTTTTCCAGAACCGGCAATCTTAAACTTCTTACCAAACCAGTCCATGGTTTTACCAACCAGTTTGTCAGAAGACTGTCCTTTAGGAATTCTTCCAGCACGATCAGGAAGCTCTACCAAAGGACGCATGATATCGGTGCTACCCAACGGGTAGTTACCGCTCTGAATGGTGTTGTAAACCCTCCAGTATCCCCACATGCCTGCTACATAGTGATGCGCAACATGGCAATGGAAGAGGAAGTCACCAGCGAGACGCTGACAAAGTCCGGATCCACACTCGGTCTCAAGATCAAGTGCTTCAGACGGTCCAATAACCTCAACGTCAACCCGGTCAGTCGTGGTACGAACAACAGGATACTTGACCGGACCGTCATAGGCGGCATAGGTCAGGTTTTTCTGTTGCGGTTCACGGCTCGGAGAACGGGTCCAGCGAATGGAACCCCCATGCGGATGATGAGAATGGAACACTTCACCACCACCATGGATCAAACGGAATTTTGCCGGGTCACCAATATAAGACCTGGGAACGGTCGTTGGTACATCGGCAAAGGTGTAAGAGCTATAAGACAAAGATTCGTCTTCATAGTGGAACAACTTTTCCTGTTCCGCCAGGTTGTTAATACCAAACGGCTCAGAGCGAAAGTTCATCGCACGGGCTGAAGGACGATAAGCATCCGTCAGAGGATCGCGCTGAGGAATCATTTCACCATGACGGTTGAGCGGACGAAAAGACTCATCACCAACCTCATGGTAGAAAAGAACAAATTCACGGAAATCCCGAGCATCTTCATTAGCGATCATAACCATCCAACCGCTGTCCGTAGGCTTGCCATCAAAAGGACTCAGGTAGGTAGAACCTCTCGGCTCAACCATGAAAGCACCAATCAGGCCCAATGCGGAAGGATCACGACCCACATGGTTCTGGATCATGTGACTGCCTTCTTGCTCGTCAACCGGAATGAACCACTCATAGTCCTGAGACTTACCGGAAGCTACAATGGATCCCGCTTCAGCCGCCGTGTTGGGCTTACCGGAAGCACTGATGATCATTGCGGAACCACTGATCTGGAGACTCGCATCTTCATCTTCCAACCGGTTGGTGAACTTGATACGAACACAATCGCCCTGGTTGCCACGAATGGCCAAGGGTTGGATCGCATCACCCTGCAGTCCGGTAGAAACCATACCCGGATCCAGCGCATCTTCACGAGCTGCCTTGTTCGCCTTCTCTTCAGTGCGGACTTTACTGATGTCCTTATCCAGAACATACATGTAGCCCGGGTAGTAATCGCCCCACTGGTTGAGAGCGACTTCTACGTTGATCGCAGAGATTGCATACTTCTTGGTGGGAACACCACTCGGACAATGGGCGCCTTTGTAAGCTTTGGCAGCCACTTCCGTAGGCCCAAGCAGATAACTCTGCCCCAACTGATGGGCGGCCCAGGAATCATGAAATCCACCACCGGATGAAGCCGGGCTGGCATGTTCCTTAAGCTTGCCTTTCAACTGGTCCATAATCTTCATTAGTGTTCGATCTAGCTTTTCCTGGCTGCCTTCCAAACCGCTCATTGTATCTTCGTAGTTGAGCTGATTCTCCAGCTTGTCGAGCCAGGCGGGTTTGTCTACCGCAGAGTTGCCCTTGTGTGGACCAGCATGACCATGGTCAACACTTAAAGCACCTGCCGGAGAAACAAGAACCGCCGAGAGAACAAGAACCATAAACAGCCTTGCGCCCACGCTCCGCACCAGATTCGGGATTGGATTACTTCTCATAAGTACCTCCTCCTTACGTTAATATTCATACCACTTATTAAAACTACTGAGTTAAACAGGTTGGCATCTAGAACAGGTAATAACCTGTGTCATTCCACTTTCTTATCCGCTCCAACGCGGGGACTCAGAAAATAGGCATAAGGCAGACTCAGCCCACGACTGATCAATATATAGATACGGAAATTCAAGAATTATTCCCGGAATTTGAGAATTCCTGAGAAATAAATCCGGTTTGTAGGAAAGGGCCTACAGGCAGGGGATAAACCTTTAAAATTAAGCACTTGCAGGGGAAAGGCGAACGGCTGGTCGGTGGGCTTAAATAAGGGGTTTAATTATCAACAGGTTGCAAAGGGAGGGAAGGAGAATCAGTCATCATCAACGATGTATTTGCTGATTTCCAAGCGTAAAGACTCGGACCGCAGAAGCTCCCGTTTCAGATAAACCTTGGCGCGTGCGATCCGGGACATAACTGTCCCGATTGGAATATTCAACGATTCCGATATCTCCTTGTAAGACAATCCTTCAAAATAGAACTGGACCAGAGCGGTTTTGAGTCTTTCATCGAGTTTGTCCAGGATTTCCTGGATATTATTTTTGACCTCTGCCCGTAAAAAATCGGTTTCGGGGTGTTTCCGGTCGCTTAATTTATCACAAACCGACTCAAATTCGATTTCCGCGCGTTTTTTGGTTTTCTCTATATCCTTTAAAAACAAGTTTCTCAAAATGGAAAACATCCAGTACTTGCTTTTCTCGGGATCGTTGACCTGGTGAAAACTTTTTAGCGCACAATAAAGAGTTTCCTGAATCAGGTCCTGCGCATCATTGGGATTGCCACACATGCGGATAGCGGACTTATAAAGCATTGAAACATGGGGAGACAGGTATTTTTCAAAGCAATCTCGATCCTTGCCTTCATCCAGACCATTTCGAAAGTGATTGAGAAATTCCATAAACTTGATTTTAAAGCTCGTAATACAATTTTGGGTGTGTCGGGGAATATTATCGGATATTGAAGATCATTTAAAGGTAAATATGTGCAAATGCTCATAATTTAAAGAGACTGCATTCAATAATTTGGCAATTTGCGTACGCTGTACTCCAGAAGGATGATTCGTGGCCATAGACAATTTTTAGAAGCACCCTTAATTTTTTTCATTACCCATCACGTACTTGAGCTTCTCTATGGATATTACCAATCAAGAGCTGCTTGAAATCTCTTTAAAAATAGAACGCGATGGAATGAGATTTTATAGTGAGCTGGCAGATACGGTTACTGACCCCAAGGTAAAAGACTTCTTTCAACTCATGTCACGGGAAGAAGCCCTGCATGAAAAACAATTCAAGCGCCTTATTGAATCAAAAGGCCATAAAAACCACGGATGGGAAAATGACCTCGCACTCCGCAAATTCATCGACAAGGAATTTCAAACCGATATCTTTCCTCCCACTCAAGAGATCATCGACCAGTTACCCAAAATCGGGGGAATACGGAAAGCCCTTGATATTGCCATGGATGCAGAGCGAATTGTAGGAGAATTTTTCCATCTAATGCAAAATGCCTGCGATGACATTGAAATAAAAACACTTCTCACTATTCTGGAAAAGTCTGAATGCGAACACCTTGAAAGGGTAAAATCCTTTAGAACAAGGTATTTAAGCGAGAACAATTGATCCCGCCCCTCACGCAATTAATTTTGATAATTACTTTCAAAATAGTGAAATCTACTCTATAATTCTCAGATACTTGGAAGTCCTGCAGTATACTTTCATATACAGAATCAGGAGTAGATTTCATGCTTGTCACAAATTCAGAACTGCTTGAGCTTTCGATCAAGATTGAGCGGGAAGGACAACGGTTTTATGCGGAACTGGCAGAACATGTTGGCGACCCCAAGGTCAAGGAGTTTTTAAACCTTATGGTCAAAGAGGAAGCCGCACACGAAATCCATTTCACGAAAATGCTGGAAACGAAAGACGATTATGGTTGGGGAGATGATGAAGACCTGCAAAAACTGATCGAGGAAAATTTCCAAACTGACATCTTCCCTTCTCTGGAAGAAACCCTGAACCATTTGCCCCGGTTTGAGGGACTCGAAAAAGCCTTTGATTTCGCCATTGAGGCCGAAAAAGTGGCGGTTGAGTTCTACCGCATTCTCGGCAATGCCTGCAATGACTTCGAACTAAAAACCAATATGGTCCTGCTGGAAAAAGCTGAAATAGAACATTGTAAAGTGGTCGAGACACTCAAAAAACGTGTTTTGGACAGCCTGGCCTAACCGACCCTTCCAACTCCCGCACCCACTCCCATGGGAGGGAGAGCTTTGCACAACCCCGAGATTCTTCGTCACGTAGTTCCTCAGAATGACAAAATAGCCCTTTATTTTATGCTGAGATGCCGTAACATTTTTCTTTAGCTTTCGTGCACTCTGGCCCCACGCCGAGTGGGCAAAAAAAAACAGCACCGGGACCGAAGTCCCGATGCTGTAATTTTTAAAACTTTTTTTATTTGGCGGCGAGCGTAAAATCAGCTTTCGCGTCACCAGCACCTACCGTAACTTCACTGGTAGATTGGCCAACATAAGGTTGCCATGCCGTCACTTTATATTTGCCGGCAGGAATACCATCAATCTTGAAAGACCCGTCAGCACCCGTGATGGCGTAGTAAGGATTCCACACGATACGTGCATCGGCTTCCATGTAGTTATGCTGATCGCACTGCAGGAAAAAGTGTTTGTCCTTTTTCTGCTTTAAGCGAGCAATGTTTTTGGTAACGTCCGCAACATCGCCTTTACTCGGCAGAGGTTTGTTGAACAGGGTTTTACGACTTGCGCCCACAACAGAGTATCCATGCGGGTTATGCAAAATGTCTGTGTCCTGATTAATAATTTTCACCAGGCCGCCTGCTTTTTTCTCAGCCTTGCTGGGTTTACGAACCGCACCCATCAGCTGGTCGATATCACAATCCCTGAAATCGAAAGTGAATTTGCCGCCATCGCCCCAAGGCTTGCCACCATCAATCTCTTCGATAAAAACTACAGCGTTTTGCAACTTACCACCTGCGGCTGAAACTTTAACGCGAGGACGAATTCCGTCTTTCGCCTTAGGATGCTTGGCGCAAAATTCTACGTTTTTACCTTTGGACAAATCTTCCATGATCGGGGCCATAGCGGCACCTTTCAATGAAACCGTACCACTGATAGAGCCTGCACCTGCAGAACCTTCAGCATAACCCTTCTTCTTTGCAGCAAAACTAGTGGATGCTCCCAATGCCAGTGACAGGGAAACAGCCATTACACCTAAAACAATCTTTCTCATCTCTTTTTTTCCTCCTGTTAGGAATTCAAAAAATATACACCGCACACACTAATTAGTGATTGTCTACAAATTCACTAAATAACTAATATTCTGGAATCGCGAGATTGTAGCACACAGAATCGGTATTTATAACGCAAAAAAAGCCCTCCATCAAGAGGACCTTTCACTTTTTTTCAAAAAAAATCGCCATTTGCCTGCAAAAGCCCTCCTCCGCTGGCAGGAGAAGCATCTGGGCAAGAACTCGTTCAAGCCGAGACAACTCTTTGTTCGCCTAAGAAAGCTATTACCCCTCCGGGGCACGAAGGCTTAGGAAGTATCCGTGCCGGGCATGAAGGTTAAGGAAGAGGGCATCACAAATATCACGTGCACATTGGCCCCACGCCTAGTGGGCAAAAAAAAACAGGGGGGGACCGAATGGTCCCCCCCTGCCTGTTACATCTTTATTTCCCAATAGGTTATCGCATGGACAACTTATCGTCCCCAGTCTTGGAAGCGGATTTCTCTGCTTCGTCCGGCTGAGATGCGGTTTTCACGCCCTTGACCGTAGCTTTACCCAACGGAAGGATCGAGCGGTCGCCTGAAGGCAATACTTTCAGGTAACCCCATTGACCCGCCTGTTGATAAGGCGTACGAGCGTCCATCCACAGATACGTGCCAGGGTTCTTGTAGGTTCCACCGGCGTTGAAGAAGGCCTGAATGTACTCGCCTCCGCCAAACTCCTCGACGTCGATCATATCTGAATTTTCCTGGTTCAGATGTCGACGCCACTGATGGCCGTCTACGTTGAACATTTGGTTCTGCTCGTTATGAGCACCAAACACGTTGATCATGATGTTATCTCCCGCATGGGCCTTGATCGTCGGTGTTGCCGGATCAGAATCCGCCGCGACACAAGCCGTGAACATATTACCCAGTTCACAACCCTCGTCTTCGCGGTAAGTCCACGGCTCCAAGCGGTAGTTCACGCCTGTCAACCCTGCTACGTTCTGCAAGTAAGGCATGAATGATGTTCCGAGAATGTTGTCCTCATCCTGGAAGTACAAGGCGAAATCCCTGTAGTTCTCAATATTCTCATTCTCAGGATAAGACTTGTCGATGATAACGTCCGCTTTCCAGGAGTTGCCCATGGAAATATCTTTCCCGGTCTCCGGATCACGGTACACCGAGCCGCGAGGCCCAATGATGATACCACCGAACAGTCCATCACGAACGTTCGTCGTCAGGTTACCGAAATCCCACAGTAACGCACCGTTGATGTTGTAATCCTGATGCGCGTAGAAGGTGTAGGTTTTCGATTTACCCGGAGCAACCGTCTGGTCGCCTGGGTTGTTCCCAACGTTGATACCCTGAGAATCCAGGGGATCGAACGCAATGTTGTTAGCATGTAAAGAAGCGTTGCCTTTTTTCAAGCGATTGGTCAATTTAACTTTGACACAGTCGCCGATATTGGCACGCAAGGTCAACGGATGCGGCATACTACCTGCCGCAGCACGTTTAGCCTCTCCTTCCAATGCGAAGATTTTTCCGTCCGCGTTGGCAAGAAGCAGCTTGCGTTCAAAGTCCACTTCGATCTCGCTGTCAGCATTAGCGTTGAAGTCCAACGCCTTGTTGATGGCAACAACACTGAAGCTCTTAACCGGAGCGCCTTTCGGACAAAGAGTTTTGCGAACTTTCTTCGCGAACCCTTCGTTACCCGGAAGAACCTTCAGGTCACTTTGGGCCTTGTCATGCACCCGGATAATACCCCACTCACCTTCAGATAGTTTGGAAGTTCTACCATCGTAGTAGAGGTAGTCTCCAGCCATACCTTGGTAACCCCCGGCAGTAGTCGCCAGGTCATAGCGCTCTGCAATACCAATATGCAGAGCATTGGTTACTCGTGAGTCGCGATCGTAACGCTCAGGACGATAGCCATGACCAGAAACCACAAAGGTGTGGGTTTCGTTCATCATGCCGTGCAGGAGACGGAAAACAATATTGTCTCCAACATAAGCCCGGAGCATCGGAGTTGCAGGATCGCCATGTACCTTACTGCTGAACATTTTCGAAGCATCACTGTTGGATTTCAAACGAGCCGACAATGAAGCCGCGCGGAAGTTAAATCCACCACCTGTGGTGTGTGTACCACCATTCAGGTAAGGGAAAGCCACTTCCAACATATCAGAAGGCATCTGAAAGGAAATCGACTGCCCTGCCGCAATCGCGTTCTCACGCGTGAGCCCAGGAGGATTCCCTTCTGTAACCAACTGTGCAGTATGTGGAACCGTATCATGGACCTGAACTACGATTTCACGGAAACTACCGTTACGCCCGTAAGCGAAAGGCTCGGTTCCATGAATATCAGCAACAGGACCACTGCGGATCAACTCACCGGTTTGCGGGTTATGATACGTGGAGCCCCAGGGCTCTACGATCGTGGAACCGATACCGCCATGCGGCCAGGTGGTCGCACCAAACGCGTGGTCATGCCAGAACACCAGACCCATATCAACATCTACCCACCAGCGATAACGGACATACTCGGTACTAACGATCTGTCCCGCTTTGTGAGCGTGAGTCATGCCTTCAGAAAACGTGATGGTGTACTTACCATCCTTGGCAAAACCCTTGTTTGGGTCAGGAGAAATGTTCGTAATCCAGCGCGCGTCTTTACCATTAGGAACTTCAATACCAACGATGATGTCGGCACCTACATGGTAAGGCGTTGCGTGCTCAGCCATCTTGATTTCCACCTTGGTATCACCCGGTTTGGTCGATTTCAGCACATGAGCATTCATCGGAACCGGCATACCAACATGGTGACCGTCTTTCATCTTCTTATCGAACTGCCTATAAGACCTCATGGACTGGTCGTAAGAGAAACCTGAAATTACGCCATCTGAAGCCTGATTGTCGAACTGGAAGAAATGAGGATGAATGTTCAACTTCGACATCTGGAAGTTGGTGAAATCATCATCATTCCACTCACTGGTCAACAGCACATCCACACAGTCATAGACGTTGGCACGAATGACCAGCGGAATGGCTTTTTTAGGATCGGCTTTCACCGCCGCCATTTCCTCATCGATAACATAGATCAGACCATATTTATCGATGATCGGCGGAGTACTACCAATTGCGCCCGAAAGCTCAATCGGAGTATTGATGAAGACCAGGTTGTACTGCTTGCGTCCAGCACCACCGGGACAAAGGCTCCAACGGCCCTGTTCACCCGGTTTGGCACCACCCGTGTTCTCCATAGTGGAGTCACTTCGCGCACTACCGGATTCCGTCTTGGTAATAACACCGGTATCGGTCTGCATATGGAACGGCTCCAACCAGGGAGCACCACCATGATTCCGAGCAAACGGAACACGCTTACCAAAATGCGGCGTCATATGAGGCCACGCCAGTTTACCGTGCTGGTCAAACTGCAACGGATGACGTTTGCCGGGACGCGGAGAAATATACTTAGCTTTCTTCAAAGTGGACTCCCGCTCAGAAAGTGCTTGGTTGCCTTTCCAATCGTAATCCCATACGGATCCGTCATAGGACAGAATCTGGCCTTTTTCATCATCCGTATGACCGGGCTGTCCCTTTGGAGGAAGCATGTACTTAACCCAGTCTTTGATATTTACAACCGGAGTTTCTTTGCTCCAGTCACTTTTTCCAGAACCGGTAATTTCAAACTTCTTACCAAACCAGTCCATGGTTTTACCAACCAGCTTGTCTGAAGTCTGTCCTTTAGGAATTCTTCCAGCACGATCAGGAAGCTCTACCAAAGGACGCATGATATCGGTGCTGCCCAACGGATAGTTGCCGTCCTGCAGGGTGTTGTAAACCCTCCAGTATCCCCACATGCCTGCTACATAGTGATGCGCAACATGGCAATGGAACAGGAAGTCACCAGCAAGACGCTGACAAAGCCCGGATCCACACTCGGTCTCAAGATCAAGTGCTTCTGCAGGCCCAATAACTTCTACATCCACCCGGTCAGTCGTGGTGCGAATAACAGGGTACTTGACCGGACCGTCATAAGCCGCTGTGGTCAAGTTTGAAAGCTGTATTTCCCGTTTCGGAGACCGAGTCCAGCGAATGGTTCCTCCATGCGGATGATGAGAATGGAACACTTCACCACCACCATGGATCAAACGGAATTTTGCCGGGTCACCAAGATAAGACCTGGGAATGGTCGTCGGAGCATCGGCAAAGGTATAAGAACTATAGGACAGAGATTCGTCCTCGTAATGGAAATGTTTTTCCTGCTGAGCCAGGTTGTTAATACCAAACGGCTCAGAGCGAAAGTTCATCGCACGGGCTGAAGGACGATAAGCATCCGTCAGAGGATCGCGCTGAGGAATCATTTCACCTTGACGGT
>Ga0233439_10005405_pt1 | contig 11862 bp, 9 predicted proteins | sample SI_123_September_6_FD_182713 | JGI IMG/M metagenome (GOLD analysis project Ga0233439, IMG submission 182713) | Seawater microbial communities from Saanich Inlet, British Columbia, Canada - SI_123_September2016_100_MG | ecosystem: Environmental > Aquatic > Marine > Inlet | place: Canada: British... | reverse complement strand
GCGCGGCAGGATCCAGGTCGATCCGCAATCCGGCACCAGGCCGATTCGCCGGAACGCCTGAAGGAAGTATGACGACCGCGCGCACAGGATGATGTCGCCCATCAGCGCGAAGCTCATGCCGGCGCCTGCGGCCGGTCCGTTGACCGAGGTGACGATCGGGCAGTGCAGGTTGCGCAGGCGGCGCAGGAACGGATGAAATCCGGTTTCCAGCGAGGCGCCGGCACTCTGTCGCTTGTCGCTCTGATCGTTGCGGCCCTGAAGATTGGCGCCGGTGCAGAACGCCTTGCCTGCGCCGGTGATCACGAGGCAACGCACGTCGTCGCGCTTCTCGTCGATCGCATCCATCGCCTCGGCCAGACCGGCGAGCATGTCCTGCGACACCGCGTTCATGACTTCCGGATGATCGAGCACAAGTGTCGCGACCGGTCCGTCGAATTCCAGTCGGCAATGTTTGAACTGCATGCGTTCCTCGCTTGATGGGTTTAATTGATCGCCACGTCCGGCAGGCGCTGCCGCGTGCGTTTCGCCGCGACTATTCCGGAAACCGGATGGGCTGTAAACGGCGCGCGTCCACACCGCCATGATGGCGGGTCTGCCATGTATTGCGGATTTCAATTTCGCATGGCGAAAGAGCCGCGCGCGCAGCTGGTTGTTTGATTTTACCCAGGCGATTGGTCAATGTGATCACCAAACAAGACACGATGGGAGATGAAGTGACATGGGCATTTTCGATCTAAGCGGCCGCGTGGCGGTGGTAACCGGCGGTAATGGCGGCATCGGTCTCGGCATCGCGCAGGCACTGGCGGCCGAAGGCTGTGCCGTTTCGATCTGGGGCCGCAATGCGGACAAGAACGCGCAGGCCGTCGCTTCGATCACCAGCAAGGGCGGAAAGGCCGAGGCGCGCGTCTGCGATGTCACCGATGCGGCATCGGTAAAAGCCGCGATGAAAGCCACGCTCGACGCCTTCGGCCGTGTTGATGGCTGTTTCGCCAATGCCGGCATCGGCGGCGGCGGACGGCATGCCTTCATCGATCGCACCGAGGAAGACTGGCGAAAGATGTTCGCCACCAATCTCGATGGCGTGTTTCATGTGTTTCAGGCTGCGGCCCGGCACATGACCGAGCGGGCAGCAAATGGCGATGCATTCGGGCGGCTGGTGGCGACATCAAGTATGGCGTCGCTGTTCGGCACGGCGCGTAATGAACACTACGCGGCGACGAAGGCTGCGATCAATGCGCTGATCCGCGCGCTCGCAGTCGAACAGGCGCGCTACGGCATTACTGCCAACGCGATCCTGCCGGGCTGGATCAAGAGCGAGATGACCGAAGGCCTGATGGCAAATGAGAAGTTCGTTGCCAACGTGATGCCGCGCATTCCGATGCGGCGGTTCGGGGAGCCGTCGGACTTCGGCGGCATCGCGGTTTACCTCATGAGCAAGGCGTCATCGTATCACACCGCGGATACGATCCTGATCGATGGCGGTTACACGGTGTTCTGAGCGTTACTCCGGCAGCGGAATGAACTCGTGCTCGTTCGGCACATGAGCGAAGCGGCCGGCTTTCCAGTCGGCCTTGGCCTCTTCGATGCGCTCCTTGCTCGACGAGACGAAATTCCACCAGATGTGGCGCGGTCCTTCCAGCGCAGCGCCGCCCAAAAACATCATCCGCGCGCGGCGCGTCGCCTTCACGGTGATGCGGTCGCCGGGACGGAAGATCAGCAGCCGCGGGCCTTCGAATTTTTCGCCGGCGATTTCGATCTCGCCATCGACGACATAGATGGCGCGCTCCTCGTGATCGGCATCAAGCGGCACGCGCATGCCCTCGTCGAGCGCGACTTCCGTGTAGAACCACTCCGACACCATATCGACTGGCGATTTCACGCCGAACGACGAACCCGCAATGATGCGGGCCTTGAAGCCGGTGTCGTGTACCTCGGGCAGCGTGGCGGCAGCGAAATGCTGGAATGAGGGGGCGATCTCCTCCTTGCCGACCGGCAACGCGATCCAGCTTTGCAGGCCGAGCATCTGCTGGCCGTTGGCGCGCTGTACATCCGGTGTGCGCTCGGAATGGGCAATGCCGCGTCCGGCGGTCATCAGGTTCATGGCGCCGGGTTGGATTTCCTGAATGTTGCCTTCGCTGTCACGGTGCATGATGCTGCCGTCGAACAGATACGTGACGGTGGCAAGTCCGATATGCGGATGCGGGCGCACATCCATGCCTTTGCCGGCGACGAACTGCACCGGCCCGAAGTGATCGAAGAAAATGAACGGGCCGACCATCTGCCGCTTGCCGTGCGGGAGCGCGCGGCGAACCGCAAAGCCGTCACCCAGATCGCGGGTGCGCGGCACGATGATGAGCTCAAGCGCGTCGCAGGTCTGCGGATCGCCGAGGATCGGATCATTTGATGGCATCCAGCTCATGGCGCGTCTCCCGGCGTTGATGGAAGGATGTTACGCGCTCGCCGATGTCTCCGCGAGCGCGCGGACAGGCAGCATCTTACGAACCGCGGACGAGGATGCAACCTGACCCTTTTCGCAAAGGCTTCATGGTTTGTCTCGATCTTGTCGAGTGCGTAAAGATAGTTGACCATCAGCCCGTGCGACTGCTGCATGCCCTTCTCGGACCGGTCCCCGAGGAAATTCAGCCGCTCCAGCTGCGCGCCGTTGCCCAAGTGAAAGCGCGCAACAGGGTCTAGTGGATGCCCGCGCGAGCCCTTGGCTTCGATGAAGTAATACGCCGCCAGCGGCAGCAGTTCGGCCTTGACCTGTTCGGCGATGTCGGAATCGTCGGCCCAGTTCGGCGTATCCAGCGCCTCGAGCGTAGCGCGTGACGCTGCATCGAGCAGCGGCGAGATCTCGGAGGCGCGTTCGCGCTTCAGCCAGGTGGCGAATCCCGGTACAGGCGAGAGCGTTACGAAGGTTTGCACATTCGGCAGTTCGCGCTTGATCTCTTCGACCACCTGCTTGATCAGGAAGTTGCCGAAGGAAATGCCGCCGAGGCCCTTCTGCGTATTCGAGATCGAATAGAACACCGCCGTTGTGGCGTCGGTTGCGGCAATTGGTGCGCGCGTGAGATCGAGCAATGGCGCGATCGCCGCCGGACTCTCGCGCGTCAGCGCCACCTCGACAAAGATCAGCGGCTCATCCACGAGCTGCGGATGGAAGAAGCCGTAGCAGCGGCGGTCCGATGGCGCGAGGCGGCTGCGCAAGTCGTCCCAGTTGGTGATGGCGTGCACCTGCTCGTAGCGGATGATCTTTTCCAGAATGTTCGCGGGCGTGGTCCAGTCGATCCGTTGCAGCACAAGAAAACCCCTGTTGAACCACGACGCGAACAGATGCACGAAATCGCTGTCGACATACTTCAGCGCCGGATGATCCTTGATATGCGCCAGCAATGCCTCGCGCATCCGCACCAGCGATGCGGTGCCGCCTGGCGCGAGATTGAGCCGCCGGATCAGCTCCTGGCGGCGCGGCTCGGCCGCCTTTAAAAGCTTGCTGACGGCGTCGGGGGAAGTGCCCTTGTCGCGGACCATGGCCAGCGCCGCGTTCAGTTCGTCCATGTCCGGGCCGAACAGATCGGCAAGGGCATTGAGGAAGGCAAGCTGGTCGGCCTCGCTTGCAGCCGAGTAACCCGCGAGCAGTGTATTGGCGAGTGCGACACCGGTGGCTTCGCCGCGCCGCGACAGCAGGGTTTCACCAAGTCCGATCAGTTCGGCCTGCGACATTGCACGCGCACCGTTCGACAAGCCAAGCAGGCTGCGGCCTCGCTCGGTTAGCGTGGTGAGCAGATTACTTAGGGAGGCCCGATCTAGTCCCAGCGTCGCCATTCGTCAGCTTTGCTCCTGCTCAGTCAGGTTCTATTCGTGGATGATAGACAGCGAATGCGACCGATTCCAGACGGTCCGGCCCCGACTTTCGTTTGGGCAGACTTCCTGTTGAGAATACCTGATCCGCAGGCTGCCTGCAGCGTTGCGACTCAGAGCCGCGCGAGCGAGGTCACGCGGTCGATGTGGTCGAACTTGTCGAGCGACAGGATGGCGTCCGCAAAGCGGTCGGCGCGTTCCTTGAGCACCGGCCGGGCGAGTTGCAGGAATTTCTGCTGCATCGCCGTTGCGTCGGGAAACGACGACAGCTCGCCCGACGGGTCGGGGATCAGGCGTTCAAGTGTGCCTTCCCCGCTGACGATGGAGACGCGCGCGCCGAACGGATGGCTTTTTCCTTCGAGCCGGGCATCCTGCACAACCTCGATCCTGTCGGCGAGCGCTTCAATTGCCGGGTCGCCGAGCCGCTTGTAGTCGTCCCAGCCGAACGAGCCCTGGTCGAGCGCCAGTGCGCCGGTGAAGAACATCGAGAACTGTCCGCCGACGACGCTGCGAGCATGACGTTTGGTTGCGGCGTCGCCGGTCAGCGTGATGCCGTTGCGATGGAGGCCGATTTCGACGCTCTTGATGTTTTCCGGCGTGAGATTGTGCTCGCGGCGCATGGCGATCAGCGCATCGATGGCGGCGTGGGTATAGCGGCAGCTCGGATACGGCTTTACGCCGATCTTCATCGTTTCATAAACGTTGCCAAGACTGGCCACGGCCTTGTCCGGATGCGCGTCGTCGCTGTAACCGACCAGCAGGCCGTGCTTGCCTTCGACCGATTCCGTCGCGCCGATGAATCCCTCGCGCGCCAGTGAGGCGGCGACGACGCCGTTCATCGCGGCAGCGCCAACCTGATAACGCTTGTTCCAGGCTCCGTTGACCAGAAACTGCAGCGAGCCTGCGGCCTGGCTGCCGGAAACGCCGAATGCGGCGACGGTCTGATCTGCATTGAGTTTGTAAAGCTTTGCCGCTGCCGCCGCCGCGCCATAGGTGCCGGCGGTGGCAGTCGGGTGGAAGCCCTTTGCATAATGCGAGGTCGGATCGAGTGCGTTGCCGAGGCGGCAGCAGACTTCATAGCCCGCAACGATGGCGGTCAGCACATCGCGGCCGCTTGCCTTTACGATCTCGCCGACCGCAAAGGCGGCAGGCACCACAGGTGCGCTGGGATGCAGCGAGGAGTCCGCATGGGTATCATCGAAATCGAGCGAGTGGCCGAGCGCACCGTTGAGCAGGGCAGCGATGGCCGGCGTGTAGGTCCTGGCGTCGCCGCACACCGTCGCCTCGCCCTTGCCGTCGAGGCCGAGGGTGGCCAGCATCGCCAGCAGCGACGGCGTCGATTCCGCTTCGCTACGTGCGCGTACGGCGCTGCCGAGGAAATCCAGCGTCAGCGCCTTGGCGCGCTCCCGCACCTCAGCCGGGATGTCTTCGTATCTGAGGTTCGCGACGTAAGCGGCCAGCGTTGCGGTTTCATTCGCCATTGTTGTTCTTCCTGTTCGTTTGGCGGCACACTAGGCATCCTGCGGCTTATGTTCAACCCGCTGTGCGTCCTGCCTGCCTTGACATCCGGCGGCTTGCGGGACGACCTTTGAGGCTGGTTGTGTTTCCATCTTTCACAGTGATACGGCCATGTTTACCGGCATCGGTTTGATCGCTTTCATCTGCATTTTCGGCGCGGGGCTGCTCGGCTTTGCGATTCGTGGCTTTCTGCCTGAGCATCACCGGACAGACGAGACGGGCAAAACGGTGCACAATGTCATGGGCGTCGTCGCGCTGCTGGCAGCGCTTGTGCTCGGCCTTCTGGTTGCCAACACCAAATCGAGTTTTGATTTGCGAAGTCAGGAGGTTCAGCAGTTCAGCGCCAATCTGACGCTGCTCGACCGCGAGCTGATGCATTTTGGCCAGGACGCAGCAAGGGCACGCGAGATGCTGCGCACATTCACAGCACGCAAAATCGCGCAGCTATGGACCGACCGGGCCGCCGATTCCGCAAACGACGCCCTTGAATCGGTGCGGCTGCTCGATGAGATCGAAGGCGATCTCCGCCTGTTCGCGCCAAAAAGCGAAGTTCACATCGAAGGCCGCAAGAATGCGCTTGATATCATCAGGGAGTTGAAGCGCACCAGCCGTCTTTTGGCCGTCCAGCAGATCAATGCGACACCTCGTCCATTTCTGATCGTCGGGATTTTCTGGCTCAGCGTGCTGTTCCTGTGCCGCGCGATATTCGCTCCATTCAACGGGACCGTAATCGCCGCATTTTTTCTTGCCGCACTGTCGGTGTCAGTGGCGATCAATCTGATCTTCGATATGGATCAGCCATTCGCAGGTTTCATCAAGGTCTCGTCCGTGCCGATGCAGCAGGCGCTGGATTGGATGACGCCTTAAGCCGCGGCCGCTTGCATAACGGACGCGCGATGCAGTGAAACGCCGGCGGTCACCCCGTCCGCGACGGCCCAGGCAACGCTGTGCGGCACGCGCGCGGCGTCACCAGCCGCATACACGCCCGGAATTGTCGTCTGCTTGTCAGGTCCGGTGCGAATGACCGAGCCCATCGGCGTGTCGTCAAACGCACAGCCCAGCTGATGCGCCAGCGGACTTGCCATCCGGATCGGAGCGCCGACGAAGAGGGCCGCAACCGGGACAACGCGTCCGTTCTCAAGACGAACGCCCGTGAGATCAGGTGCCGCACCTTCGAGCCCAGCCACCTTCCCGGACTCGACTATGACGTGGCGTCTTGCGAGTTGCGCACGGGCAGTGTCGTCGAGATCGATGACCTCGTTGATGAAAAACGTCACCGGACCCCAATCGGGAACCAGCTCCGCTTGATGAAGTGACATCGGCGAGGTCGCGAGCACGCCGAGCGGCGCGCCATTGAACTCGAAGCCGTGACAGTAGGGGCAATGAATGACTGTCTTGCCCCAGCGCTCGCGCAATCCGGGAAAGTCGGGCAGTTCATCGACCACGCCGGTGGCGAGCACGATGCGCGTTGCATGTGCGGATTGGCCTGAGTCCAGTGAGATCTCGAATCCATCGGGATCGCGCGCAGCACCGACGGCCTCTCCCGCGACAAAGGTGACGTTGGGGTAGGACAGCAATTGAGCGCGTGCATTGGCGATCATCGCGGCGGGTGCATTCCCGTCATGGCCGAAGAAGCCGTGCGAGGCATCGGCAAAACGATTGCGGGGCTTGCCGGCATCGATCACCAGAACGTTCCGCCGCGCCCGGGCGATATAGGTCGCTGCTGAAATGCCAGCGAAACTTCCGCCGACAACGATTGCGTCATACTGCATGGCTGTGTCCTTGCTTGGCTTTGTAGTCCGCGAAGCGCTGGTGAAAATCCGCGGCGAGATCCGCGAGCGTGATGCGGCCGAGCCGATCCATCAGCAGCGCTTCGGCCTCGCGGAAGCCCTCGCTCATGGCGGCATTGACCGCCTGTTCGACAAGGCAGCCCGGACTTTCGGTCCGGTTGCCGATGGCGAACAGGGAGGGCGCGCCGAGCGTTTCATGGATGTCACGCATTGTGACCTTGGTGAGATCGCACGCAATCACCCAGCCGCCGCCATGGCCTTTCTCGGAGCGGACAAAACCGGCGTCGCGCAAGCTCGCCATGGTGCGGCGAATGACGACGGGATTGGTTGCGAGAAATGTCGCCAGGGTTTCCGAGGTCAGCGGCTCGGATTTTTCCGCCATGTGCAAAAGCACGTGGAGAATCGAGGATAAACGGCTGTCTCTTTTCATGTAACTTTGTATGTTACATGAAATAAGGAAAGTCAATCCCGCTTATTCGGGGACCTGCCGCAGCATGGCCGGAACGATAATCCGGTGAAACGGCATGATGGTCGCAAGATAGGCGCGGCCGAGCAGGTTGTGGGTCATCACCAGCGTCGTCGCGGTAACCTGACGGCTCGGAACGCTGCCGGTTACGTCAACGATCACGCGAAAGTCGAGATGCTTGTCGTCGAACCCCGCTACCAGCCGCTGCGGCGTCGCGCTGATCACGGGAAACGGTCCGATCGAATCCGCGACGATGGTTTTTGTATGCGTAGGGGTCTTGAGGCCAAGCGGCGCCACGACAAGATTTCGCAGCTTCATCAGACGGTCGATCCAGCGCGGCAAACGGAGAAACATCCGCTCCGCCGCCTGTCGCGCAGTGAGGCTGTCGTCATTCACGGCGACACCAAACGCATCGGCGAACTGCGCGCCGGGAAGCAGTCCTTTCATCCCGGCATCGGGCTCGCCTCGTACGCTAAAAGCCTGAACGGTCATGTTGCAACCTCAGCCGTTGCGTCAGGGTGCGGAAACGCAGCACGAGCAGGATGGCATAGATGCCGGTGCCGATCGACAGGCCAATCCAGACGCCGATCGCTCCCGAACCGGCCCAGAACGCGAGACCGTAGGCGGCGGTGAAACCGATCAGCCAATAGCTGATCGCCGCGAGCAGCAGCGGGATACGTGTGTCACTGAGGCCGCGAAGCGCACCGGCTGCCACGGTCTGGATGCCGTCGGCGATGAAGAAGGTAGCGCCGACCAGCATCAGCGTGGCGGCGAGTTCGACGGCGGCCAAGCCTTGCCGCGTATCGCCGAAGAAAAATCCCGCGAGGTCAAACCGCATCACGATTACGGCAAGCGTCATCGTCGTCATGAAGGCGATACCGAGCACGATCGCGGCCACGCCGGCGCGGCGAATCGCTGAGACATCACCGCGCCCCAGCGCGTGCCCGACGCGCACGGTGGCGGCCATGCCGATGCCGAACGGCACCATGAACAGGACGGCCGCGATCTGCAGCGCGATCTGATGTGCAGCTAGCGCTGTTGTGCTGATCAATCCCATCAGAAGACCGGCAGCGGAGAACAATCCGTATTCCAGCAGAAACGACACCGCGATCGGCGCGCCGATGATGACAAGCTGGCGCATCAACGGCCAGTCGATCCGCCAAAAGCGCCCGAGCACCTGGAATTTCTTGAACGGCCGCTGGCTCCAGGTAAACCACAGCGCCGCCGCGCACATGCCAAAGTTCACCGTTGTGGTGGCGACACCTGCGCCCAGCAATTCCAGCTTCGGCATACCCCAATGGCCATGGATCAGCGCGTAGCCGAGTACAGCATTCGCGGGAATCGCCGCCAGTGTGATCCACAGGCCCGGTTCGGGCCGGTTGACCGCACCCATGAAGTTGCGGATCGCCATGAAGCACAATGCGGGCGCCATGCCGGGCGCAAGGCCCAGCAGATAACGCTGCGCGAGGCGGGCGTTTTCCGGCGCCTGACCGAGCTGGAGCAGGATCTGTTCGCCGAACAGCGGCAGCATCATCATCGGTATGCACAGCATCAGCGCAGCCCACAGGCCGACGCGAAGCGCGCGGCGGACGATACGCGGCTGGCGCGCGCCCAATGCCTGCGCGGCAAGCGGGGCGACAGCGGACACCAGCCCCATGCCGATCACGAAGGCGACGAAGAACACCGTATGCGCCAGCGATGCGGCGGCGACCGCGGTGTCGCCGAGCCGTCCGATCAGCGCGAGATCGGTGGTCATCATGGCGATCTGCCCCAGTTGCGTCAGCGCAATAGGGAGTGCCAGCTTGATCGTCTCGATGAACTCGGTCGCGGTGGCGCTTCTGGCGAAGCTGGATTCACCGGTCGCAGAGACGGAATCGGCTTTGTCGAGGGATGTCATGACGCGGTTCTAGCACAGAGCCGCCGGCCAAATGATGACCGGCGCAGCGTCGCGCCTTGGTTTATGCGGAGAGGGCGGCGCGGCCGCGCCGCTTACACGTCGACGTTGGCGTCGAGGGAGTTGTCCTGGATGAACTCGCGGCGCGGTTCGACCACGTCGCCCATCAGCTTGGTAAAGATGTCGTCGGCGGCGTCGACTTCCTTGACCTTCACCTGCAGCAGTGAACGGGCGTTGACGTCGAGCGTCGTCTCCCACAATTGCTGCGGGTTCATTTCGCCGAGACCTTTGTAGCGCTGGTAGGTGACGCCCTTGCGGCCGGCATCGGTCACTGCCTCGAACAGGCTGATCGGGCCGTGGATCGGCGTCTCGGTGTCCTTGCGGCGGAGCACGCTGCTGCGCGGATAGGCCTCCTGCAGCGCTGCGGCATATTCATCGAGCTTGCGCGCCTCGGCTGAACCGAGCAGTGCGTCGTCGATCATGGCGGCATCCTTGACGCCGCGCACGGTGCGCTCGAAGAAATAGCCTTCGCCTTCCCTGAAGGTGCCGATCCAGCCTCGCTCGACCTCGTCGGCCAGCGCGTCGAGGCGCTTGGCGATGTAGTCGGCGGCGGCATTGGCGGTCTCGATGTTGCCGACGACATGAGGACTCAGCACGCCTGCGATGGCGGCCTGTTCGACAACAGTGCGGTTGTAGCGGCTGTGCAGGCTGTTGAGGATGCCGCGGATGACGCGCGCGTCCTCCAGCAGCGCCTGAAGGTCGCGGCCCTTGCGGTCCTCGCCCGACGACAGCTTCAGAACACAGTCATCAAGACCGGTCTCGATCAGGTAATCTTCCATCGCGCGCTCGTCCTTGAGGTATTGCTCGGACTTGCCGCGGGTCACCTTGAAGAGCGGTGGCTGCGCGATATAGAGGTAACCGCCTTCGATCAGTTGCGGCATCTGCCGGAAGAAGAACGTCAGCAGCAGCGTGCGGATATGCGCGCCGTCGACGTCGGCGTCGGTCATCACGATGATCTTGTGATAGCGCAGCTTGCCGATGTCGAAATCGTCGCGGCCGATGCCGGTGCCGAGCGCGGTGATCAGCGTGCCGATCTGCTCGCTCGACAACATTTTGTCGAAGCGGGCGCGTTCAACGTTCAGAATTTTACCGCGCAGCGGCAGGACGGCCTGGAATTCGCGGTTGCGGCCCTGCTTGGCCGAACCGCCTGCGGAATCACCCTCGACGATGAAGAGTTCGGACTTCGCCGGATCGCGTTCCTGACAGTCGGCGAGCTTGCCGGGCAGTGAGGCGATGTCCAGCGCACCCTTGCGCCGGGTGAGATCGCGCGCCTTGCGCGCGGCTTCGCGCGCGGCTGCGGCTTCCATCACCTTGCCGACGATGGTCTTGGCCTCACCGGGATGTTCCTCGAACCACGCGGAGAGTGCTGCGTTCAGCACGTTCTCGACCACGGGCCGCACTTCCGAGGACACCAGCTTGTCCTTGGTCTGCGACGAGAATTTCGGATCGGGCACTTTGACCGACAGCACGGCCGTGAGGCCTTCGCGGCAATCGTCGCCGGTCAGCGCGATCTTTTCCTTCTTCGCCATGGCGTCGGCATAGCCGGTCACCTGACGCGTCAGCGCGCCTCGGAAGCCCGCCAGATGGGTGCCGCCGTCGCGCTGGGGAATGTTGTTGGTGAAGCAAAGCACGTTCTCGTGGTAGCTGTCGTTCCACCACATCGCGACTTCAACGCTGATGCCGTTCTGCTCCGACCGCATCACGATCGGAATCGGCACCACGGGCTTCTTGTTGCGGTCGAGATACTTGACGAATTCCTCGACACCGCCCTCGTAGAACAGCTCCTCGCGCTTCTCCACCGCGTGGCGCATATCGGAAAGCGTGATGTTGACGCCGGAATTCAGGAACGCGAGCTCGCGCAGGCGATGCTCCAGCGTTGCGAAATCGTATTCGACGTTGGTGAAGGTTTCGGTCGAGGCGAGGAACGTCACTTCGGTGCCGCGCTTGCCGTTGGCGTCGCCGACCACCTCGAGCGGAGCGACAGCGTCACCGTGCTTGAACTGGATGTAGTGTTCCTTGCCGTTGCGCCAGACCCGCAATTCCAGCTTGCTCGACAGTGCATTGACCACGGACACGCCGACGCCATGCAGCCCGCCGGACACCTTGTAGGAATTCTGGTCGAATTTTCCGCCGGCATGGAGCTGGGTCATGATGACTTCAGCGGCCGAAATGCCTTCGCCTTTGTGAATGTCGGTGGGAATGCCGCGGCCGTCGTCGCGCACGGTCACCGAGTTGTCGGGATTGAGCACGACCTCTACCCGGGTTGAGGTCGT
>Ga0233439_10005404_pt1 | contig 11862 bp, 9 predicted proteins | sample SI_123_September_6_FD_182713 | JGI IMG/M metagenome (GOLD analysis project Ga0233439, IMG submission 182713) | Seawater microbial communities from Saanich Inlet, British Columbia, Canada - SI_123_September2016_100_MG | ecosystem: Environmental > Aquatic > Marine > Inlet | place: Canada: British... | reverse complement strand
TCACCTGCGTATTCTATGGATGCTCTGGCTATTTCTCTTTGTCGGAACCTTGGCGAGCTTGGCCGTATGGCATTCGAGCTCTACCTCATATTTCGGCTCAGGGCCAAAGACCTGATGATGTGTCTTAGCCCGACTAAGATAAACAGTCTGGTCAGGCGAAAAATCATTGCCCTGAAAAATCCGGGGAACCGACCGCACGGTTAAATCGACCAGCCTATGCAGGCCAGATCGATGGATAAAGATAGGTTCCAGGGCTTTGTTCAAGGCGCGGCGCAAGGGTGGCAATGGCGCCGGCCAGAAGGGGTGCAAAAATAATCGCATCTTCTGGCACTTGCGAAGGTGCAATGATGGGAATGCCATCGATCTTGCGCCCGACCCGATCAACATCTTCATCGACAAAGAATTTTACCCGATCTTCAGTCGCCCCCCCAAGCGCCCCGTACAGCCATTGGCTGGCAATGGATGACCCAAACAGGCCAAACACTGGCTCGGTGCTGGCATCCAAGGCCCCATCAAGCAATGACTTCAGCCATGTCACGGCGTTTTCGGCCAGTTTTTCTCCGCCCTTTGCCCCAGATGGGAAAGCTTCTGTTTTCCCAAGCCCCCCCAACAACGTCAGCTCCTTTGACAGAACCTGATCAGACACCATCTCAATGCCCATTCCGGAACGAACCGCCGCATAATGCAGCGTCTCTTTTGTAAAATGTGTCAGATGATCGGCGATCACCAAATCAAACGGCGATGCCGCAACATTGGGCACTTCCACCAAAATGCAGCCATCGGGGTGCATTAACGCCATAACATCGGCCAAAGTCGCAACAGGCATTGGCACATGTTCCAGCACATGGATCACCGTTGCCAGATGATAGCGTTCAGAAATGGCAGATAAATCCCCCGTGTGCAGGCTTTGGAAGCCAGAGATTTGGCTGAGGGCATCAAGCACCTTGTCGGATAATTCGTGGCCATCCAGTGTCCAACCGGGCAGCGCTTTGCCAAAGTTTTTCAGGGCCACCCCATTGCCACAACCGATATCAATCATTGCACCATGATCGGGACGATCAGGAACGTTTTGAAGAAAGCAATCGACCAAATGGTCTGAACGGGGCCGGGCCACACCATCGGTCTGAAAGACTTTTTGTTCGCCCCCAGCCGCTTGATGATAAATTTCATAATTGGCATAGATGCGGTCAACTTCATCCATCCATTTTTGATCTGGAATTTTCTGGATGGTGTAGCAGGCTTGGCAGACTGCCAAAAGCCCCCCTGCTGGCCACGGCCGACAATCCGACGTTACCCGCGAGAGCGTTTCAAAGCCATCAACAACAGCAAGCCGGTCTTCAATGCAGATCAGGCAATTATGAGATTTTAGTTCTTTGGGCATTGTTACCGATCACCCTACCTTCATTATTCCCACTGACCAACAACAGTATTCGCGGTTATTGGTAGAAACAGAATAAGGGCCTTAAACAACTGAAAGATTAATTGATATTGAAAATTAATTGATATTTAAAAAGGTCAACCAGATTTATATAATTCGTTTGACCTTGAGACCAAGCCCCTTGCCCTTAAATTTTGGATCATGGCCAAGCATGTCAGCATCAGGTTCGCGTCCCTTCCACTTGATATCTGAATAAAGTCCCTGTTGCGGGATCACATCACAGGTGGAGCCTTCTTTTTTAGAAGCAATAAATATGACGCCATAGATACCATCATCCAAACCACCTAGGCTAACCCGCGTCAATGCACCCGGGACATAATCACTAACAACCCATTTACCCTCATAAATACTTTCTGAGCGGTAGCAAAATACCTCACAAACTTTCACGTCATAATTGTTCGCATGGTAATAGTCCCAAAATAAGGTCGGGGAAAACATGTACATACCGTGATCAATATGATTGGAACTTGGCGCAATATGAATAATGCGCCCCCCCACCTTTAACATGCGATGAATATTGGCAAACACGTTCGGAAGGTGGAAAACATGCTCTATGGTTCCCCCGTCAAAAATGACATCCCATGAATCACAAAGCTCCTCAGGCGTTTTCGGCTGATTAAGATCAAAGATATGATCCGCATTTTCATATTCGGATGCATCCATCGACCGAGACTCATGAAAGCCCAGTGCTGAAAATAAATATTCATCAGTGATGAAATTTCCCGCTGCGAAATCTGGCTTGGGTGAGATGACAGGGATATCTTTCGGAACATTCACAGACCGATCGAATTCAGAAAAAATGCCGCCAAGGTCACCCGCAGTAACGAAGACATCCTGCTTGCCAAGCGTAAGAAGCCTTCCTTCAAAGGATTGCTCCACCGATTCCTGGAGGAAAACTCTAACTGCACTTGGATTAATGCCCATAAAAAGTCCTTAATATTCTGAAATTAAGATACGTCTCGTGAAGCAATTTTCAACTTGGCCTCAACCATTTTGTCGAATTCACGCTGAATGACTTCATACGTATCATCCTCCCAAACCCATTTTTGGGTAGGCGTTGCATAGGATGGCGTTTTGTCAATTTTGAACCCCAGAAGTTTTATGAACTTGGGGTCCGTCGTTGGTACGTTCGGAACAACCAACTTAAACATAAGGTAGTCAATTTTTTTGCTGAGACTGGCCGCAACACACGGGCCATTATTGATAAACATGTTAAGGAATGCTTGTTCGTAAAGCGCAAACCGCAAATCAACATCAAAACAGGCTGGCTCGAACATTGGGTAATGCCCAAGGGGTGACTGACGAAATTCGGCCACTGCATCCGTATCAGGGATAATCACAACGGTGTATTCTTCTGAATCAAGTCCCTCCAGGAATTGAACCCAAGCGTCCATGTCGTTGTTTCGTTCCTTGTCAACCTTGTACTGACGCAAAGTCAGCGTGATCACTTTGCGTCCCTTGGCAATTTGATCCAGCCATTTTTTAATGTATCGGTGGGCCTCCAGGCTGGCTTCGAACCCCTGCATCATTTCAGGATTTTTATTGACCAGTTGGTAGTATTCGCTGTGATGGGGAATGCCATCATCGGGATAAATAACAACTTCACTACCATATAGCTTGAGTGCATCAGGATCAATTTTGTGACTTTTTAAATGCAAAACATCCACATCTGGCATGAGATCCGTCATCTGAACGAGAATATGCGCCATTCGGAACCCACGGGCGTGACCATCTACAATTTCATTAACATCAGCCGCCACACCTGGCTGGTTGTGAATATCCTCCGGGGGCAACATAGCCACGACAAGCCGTGAACACCCCAATTGTTGTCGCTTGATTTCGGCCGCTTGCAGAAAAAAGGACACGTCATAGGATATTGGTTGCCCTTGAGTGTTATATTTGGCCAAAAGAACCCTTTGCCGGGAAGCCCCAATCGAGGCATCTTTTATAGCGACCAGTTTCCGCAATTCCTCAACAATGATTTTAGAACGGTGCATAACCGTATGCTCTGCAAGACACCGGCGCTGTCCCGCCGCTGCAATTTCTTCGCGCTCCGCATCATGGGAAAGAAGATAACTAACTTTCTCCACCAGTTCATCTGCACTTTCAAAGGTTGACAGCTCCACGTCTGGCACAAACCGATCTGCAATCTCATTTCGTCTATCAGTTAACAAGCAAACCCCCACACCTGTTGTTTCATAGCAGCGAATGTTTCCAACATCCGCCAATTCATCACGATGAATGTTGAGCACAACCTTGGCGCGGGTCAGCAGCGTCAGGTATTCACTGCCATTGACAACAGGTTTAAAAAATACCTTGGGATATATCTTGGATAAAGGTTTAAGAAAGTCATAAATTCCAACGTCGGGATGCGCCCTGTCTTCAAATAATATCCAGGGACCAATACCCGTAACCTTGGCATTTATGAACAACTTTCCAATTTCGGATGCTCTCCCAAAGAAAAAAGTGCCCAGCCGCGAGGCCAACAATGGGGTCACAGTTTTGAAGAATGCCATGGGAAGAATCATCCCGCACTTTAAAATTAGGACCTTCGAAAATTGCAGAATCTTCGCCTTACTTAACCAGTTCTTATTTCTCGCATCATTGCCGTAGAGCCTGATGTTGATCCTTGGAATAACATTCTTGAGCACATTATAACGATTGAAATGCTCGGGCTGACCAAACCCGGTCGACCCACAGAACAGGACGTCTATGTCTTTCTTGAGTGCAGGAGTAACCATGATGGACGGGTCGAAAGAATTGCCAATATTTCGACTGGGTATGCCCAGCGCCTCGAATTTTTTCGTATATGCCTCTGACGTCGTAAAGACAAAATCGAGGTCGCCAAAATATGGCCCATATTCATATAGCTTTTCACATAATTCATCACCCCAAAGCCCGACAAACAAGGTTCCCTTAGCGGCAATTATCCTGAGAGCATCTCGTTTCTTGCGCGTAATATGAAAGAGTCCACCAGCGTATATGAACACAACGTCTGGTTTGAAATCTGCCACCATTGCTTCTAGAATTATGAAGGGATCAGCATTAACCGCCAGTTGGTTCAACCCATGCTCACGTGCCCAATGACAAAGAAGTCCAATATCCGGATAAAGAATATCCTGCACCTCACAACCCTGCACCTCAACTGTATCAGCCCAGCCCCCGGGCAACATGAGATTTTCTTTCCGCAGGGCATCGACCTGATCAGAAAAGTTTTTCTTATGCAAATTGTGTAATTCTCGAAACTTTTTGAGGTTCCCAGGGGCTGGTGTTATCCGTAATATTCTCAACCGTTGGCCCCATTATTTTTTATTTCATAAGGATTCTCAAAAATCATTCCGCTCTCCCAGAATGCGCGGCATTGTGCAACATTTGAAGCGTTTCAGCAATGGTTTTACCGCGCGCAGCAACGCTATGATACTTCAGCGTCGCACGCCGCCCATTGTCAGAAATTCGTTTAATCTCAGATGGTTGGCTCAGAAGCTGCAGAACTTTTTCAACGCATTCATCGGCCGATTCAAAGGTCACAATATCATTTTCAATATCAAAAAATTCAGCCAATTCGGTGCCACGATCCGTAACCAGACAACTCCCAAGACCCGTCACCTCAAAACACCGGATATTACCAAAATCGGCATCTTCATCCCGATGAATGTTAAGCACCAACCTTGCCCCCGCCAACAATGAATAATAATCGCTGCAATCAGGCAACATCCCATTTACACGTTCAAGATATGAACTATGAAGCGATTTTTTACCAATAAAATAGTTCTTCTTTGGGTGAAAAAGACCCCCCATTTCTCTTTTTGCGGTGTCGCTGCTCTGCCTCATAGAGATGCCCAGTTCCATTGCACGAGCGACCTTGTGCAGGCCCAAACCCCTCGCCAGGGTTTTCAAAACACGAAGAATTCCCGATGGCAGCCGACGCAAAACCCAGACCACAGGCCGACCAAACAAAAGGGAAACAACCGGAATACGGGGCTCTTTGGTCCAAATTTCAAGGGGTGTTCTCGACATCAACACCTTAAGCAATTCGTAGCGCCGGATGTGATCGGGATAACCGTACCCGGTCATCCCGCTAAAAATCAGATCCCGGCTTTTGACCGCGGGTTTCGTATAAGAGATTGTGTCGTCAAAGCAATTTCCAAGAACTTGTGCGGGAATCCCCGCTTCAACCATTTTTTTCTCGTAACTGCTGTTGGCGCAAAACACGAAGTCCAGATCGCCCAGAAATGCCGTGTAACTGCCTCCAATTGCGGGCAATTCATCCCCCCACAGACCCGTAATCAAAACATCTTTATGACAAACTGCCCGCATCCTCTCTCTGACATCCCGCGACAACAGGACAAAGGCGCCAGCATATATAAAAATCACGTCTGGCTGAATATTCTGCAATTGGGCTATCAGAATATCAATACCCACATCAACACCTGAAGGATCGGGTGTTATCTTGTTTTCTCGCGCCCATGTTTCCTGAAGCTTGGCATCATTGGCAATGGTCTCAAAGACATCATAACCCTCACGCGCCATCACTGCGGCCCAGCCTCCGGGCAACATGAGGTTAGCCCTCCGAAGGCAGGCGATCTGGTCATCGAATGATTTAACATCCAGCGCCGCTTCAGCTCTAAAATCCTCAAGGTGTTGAGGTGCCGGGCAGATGCGAACCATTCTGGGGCTATGGCGATTCAATTCTGGTGATCCCTATTTCATTTTATTTAGATGGGCATCAAGATCGGCGATCCCATCCAACGATCCAATTTCATAAAATCGCGTTGTCGTCTCAAATCCTGAAAGTTTTTCTGCCTCAACCAGCCCCCCCAGAACCGTTGAAAGATCCAGGGGTTCTTCTGATTCCCATGCATCAAAAACCTCACGATGCATTACTAACAATCCATAATCTATATGCTGCATTCTGGGTGTTAGGGCCTTTTTTTCATATGCGATAATCTTGCCATTCTGGTATTCGACGTTGCTGGTATCCCATTGACCATCATTCCTGAAAACTGTCATCAAGGCCGGCGTGCCGGATTTGCGAAAGGCTTCGACCACAGGAGCGTAAGCAATATCCAGATAACTGTCGCCGTAGGTCACCAAAAATTCATCGCCTGCCAAGGGCAAGGCGTTGCGCACCGCACCACCGGTTCCGCGAAGCCGGTCCCCATCATAGGAATAACGGACATCAACACCAAACCGACTGCCATCACCGACGAAAGACTCAATCTGTTCCCCAAGGTGCCCCACACAATAAATGGCCTTCTCTATGCCGTGGCGCGCAAATAACGCCAACTGATGCGCAATAAAAGGCCGACTCGCAACCTCAAGCATGGCCTTGGGTGCGGTTTCAGTTATCGGGTAAAGCCGGGTTCCCAAACCCCCGGCTAAAACAACTATTGGCGGCATTGTTTTCATGGTTGTCCGATCAGCTTGAGATAACCTTCGAACCTTCATAATCGAATTGGAACCTGACTTCCTTAAGCCCGATATCAGACATAGCAGAACGTAGACGCATACGATCTTCGGTATAAAACATCAAGAAACCACCTCCACCGGCACCGACCAGTTTTCCGCCCATGGCCCCGTTTTTCAAGGCATGGGCGTAATATTCGTCCACCTGGGTGTTGCTCATGTTTGGCGCACGACTTTTTTTGTGCTGCCAATGTTCATCCATGATACGGCCCATATCCGCAAGATTGTCTGATTCAATGGCAGCGAGACTTTCCTTGCCTAGCTGTTTCACATAATGAAGATTGTCGATCATCCCCCTGTCGTTGGAACGACTGAGATTGTCTTGAATTTCCAAAATTGATGATGCCCTGCGCGAATAACCGGTAAAAAACAGAAGAAGGTTTTCCTCAAGGTTATACAGGGTCTCATTGCTGCACTTGATGGGGCACACCTCCACCTTACCATCTTTTGAAAAATGGTAACCGTTGGCACCGCCAAAGGATGCAACGTATTGATCCTGTTTCCCAATGGGTTCCCCAAGACGTTCGATTTCAATATGGCAAGCCTGTTCAGCCACGTGTTCCGCATCCACCGGATTTTTGGTGTATTGATGCAATGCCGTTAACAGCGCCGTGCAAAAACTACCTGATGAGCCAAGCCCCGTGCCTGCGGGAATATCGGCCATGCTGCTCACTTCCATATAACGACCATCAAGCCCCATGAGGTCAAAGGCTTCACGGATAATGGAGTGTTGCAGGTGCTGAGCACTCTCAACCCGTTCCAACTCCGCATATTTGACGATCATTTCCTCAACGAAGGTTTGGTGAATGGTGATGTAAACGTATTTATCAATGGCCGCCGCGATCAGAAATCCTTCATGGTCCTGATAATACGAAGGAAGGTCCGTGCCTCCCCCTCCCAGGCTGATGCGAAGCGGCGAGCGGGCAATAATCATGTTACTTTCCTACCATATATACGGTCGACAATTTTCAAAACTTCATAAGAATCGCTGATGGTTCCCCCGACCGAACCGACCTTGCCTGAAATGGCATTTGAAAAATCGGCAAATTCGCGTTCCCAGGAAGTATCGGGAAAAGGGTATTCCAATATCGTTGTTTCCGGTGGCCCCATTTCAGGCAACATCTTGTATAATGTCAGCCGTTCAGTGCCATAGCTCCCGCCAAGCCCTTCGATATGGAGCTTCCCAACCCGCCCAAAGATTTCAAAACTGAAAATATTTTTCCATTCCGTCCAGCTCGCATGCAGCCATGCCATCTGGCCTGCTGGTGATTTCAATGCCAGAAAGCAATTATCATCGGCAGGCATTTCCCAGAATAGGGTAGGTGCATGACCATAATCCAATGCAAGATCACCCAGAAACCACCGTGAAAGATCAATCAAATGGGGTGCTTGGTCGACCAATTCACCACCACCAGAAATTTCGGGCTGGCACCGCCACTCTTTTTCCATGCCCAAGCGCCCACCGTGGCCATAGCGGGCTCGGATAGACATCAAGGGGCCAACTTCACCGCTATCAACCAGTTCTTTTGCCTTAAGCAGAGCCGGATGGAAGCGATGGTTAAAGCCCACCTGCACAATGCGCCCGGCTGTCTGTGCGGCTTCCATAACGGCAGCCACTTCGGCAGAATTACGCCCCGCTGGTTTTTCCACCAGGACATGCAGGCCTGTCTTCACAGCTTCCAGAGCAATCGGGGAAAGGGATTCATGGGTGGTACACACAACCACCGCATCCAGGCCTGCGCCTAAAAGGTCACGCCATTGAGGGTACACGGTTGCGCCATATCGATTGGCCAGAGATTCTGCACACGCTGCATCCAGATCACTGACCCCGACAATATCGTGTTCGTGGGCCGAAGCCGCCCGTTTCTGGCCGATCAGACCACATCCGACAATCCCAATGCGCATCAATCGCCCCAATCTTGTCCACGGTCTTTCGGCACAATTCGCCGCAATGTATATATATCGCTGCCCATTATTTCACCCTTATGCTGTGCTAGATCTGGCCACGGATCCCAGTTGGCAGCAATGAGTTTACCGGAAATACCATCGCTTTCAGCGGAGCCCAGATAGGCACAAAGTCGGGCACTTTTATCCATTGCATCGCCGCTGCTGCCAGCCAGTTCCTGAACCCGGTCATAAAGCGCGGCCCCCACAGTTTCTGGATCGTTTTCCAGTAATTGATGGGTTAATCGTGTATCAAGAACCCCCGGGGCAATGGCGTTGATATCGATGCCATTGCCGGCCACTTCTTCTGCCAAAGATTCTGTCATCCGCACGATTGAAACCTTCGATGCCCCATAAGCAGTGATGCGCGGCAGGGCATTGGTCGCGCCTCCGCCAGAAATATTGATAATTTTGCCATAGCCCCGGGATTTAAAATGCGGCAAAAGCGCCCGGCAAAAATAAACCGTGCCGAAAAGATTAGTGACAAAGGTTTCCTTCCATTCATCCCAATTAACCGCTTCGATGGCCCCCATTGGCCCATAAACACCGGCATTATTGACAAGGATATCCACATGAGAAAAATGATCGAGCGCCTTATCGACTAGGGAATCAATGTCGCCCTCGCGTCCCACATCGCAGGGCACTGCCACCACCTTCTGGCCATCTCCAGCCATGGAACGGAGTTTTTCTTCACTTTTTTGCAGTGTTTCCACACTGCGGGCACAAATCATCACCGATGCCCCATTGCGGACAAACACTTCGGCAATGTGCAACCCAAGGCCCATGCTGCCCCCGGTTATGATTGCCTTTCGTCCCTCTAAGATCACCCTAGCCCCCCAATAATCAACGGATTGATTTCCACTTACGTGTCGCCGGCCACACGACCGACGGTGATGTATTTGATACGATCATCATCGGCCAAATGGCCAAGAAATCCATTTTGATCGAAAATAAAGGGTTTTTCCATTCGAACAATCAATTCCTCAACCCCCAATGACTTGAATTCCGGCCATTCTGTCATGACCAGAAGCGCATCAGCCCCCTCCAGAGCTTCCAGGGCGGACCCCGCCAAGCCAAGAGTTTCAGGGGCTTCTGGAAATTCTGATACCACTGGGTCGAATGCTGTGACCAACGCGCCCTGAGATGCAATATCCCGGCATAAATTGACCGAAAGCGACCGCCGTAATGTGTCTGTACCCGGTTTATAGGTTAGGCCCAACACAGCAATATGCCTGCCTTCAAGATCGCCCAGAACATCGCAAACCCGGCGCAACGTCCAACCACTGTGAAACCGGTTGCTTTCAAGAATCCCGCTGATCATCTCAAGGGGCAATCCATTGGTACGGGCCAGTTCAGTCAAAAAAGTGACATCCCGGGCCAATGTGCCCCCGGCAAAAGCCCCACCGGGGCGAATATAGGCATTTTTCCCAATGCGGGGTTCGGACCTGAGCGCGCGTTCAACCTCTTTTACGTCTGCCCCGGTTTTTTCACAGACCATCGCCACTTCGTTCATAAACGTAATAGAGGCGGCAAGAAAGGCATTGAGCGCATGTTTGCTGATCTCAGCAGATTCAGTCCCCACCCACAAAATCGTGTTGCTAAATGGTGCCAATAGTTCCGAAAGCACAGCCTTATCTGCCCCATCACGCGAACCAACAACGATTCGCTCCTGGTTACGGAAGACCTCAATGGCTTTGCCAAGGCGCAAATTTTCTGGCGAACACGCAAAATTTATTTTTCGATCATCGGATAATTCGGCGAAGCGGGCTTCTATATTAGCCATAGTGCCAACGGGCATCTGCGATGAAACCAGCACCACAGCGCCGTCTTTTAAATGCGGAAAAATACTGATGATTTGGCCCGTGACAAAATCGATGTCAGCCCGGTCATCATCATCGACAGGGGTATCGAATGTGACCCAGACCACATCGGCATTTGCAACATCGGCCAAGGCATCGCTAAATGATAATTTCCCGGTCGCCAACCCCGCACCGACTAAATTTTCAAGGCCTGGCTCAAACAATGTTGGTTTTCCAGCATTCAGGCTCTCTATGGTTTGGCGATTGGGGTCCAACCCAACGGTTTCAAAGCCGGCATCGGCAAGGCATGCCGCCGTGACCGAACCAAGATGCCATAGACCAAAGACACAAACCTTCATTCCCTGCCCTCAAAAACCCAGGGGTTATCGCGAAGCCAGTCCAGGGTACACAGTACCCCCTGGTCAATTGACCGTGCAGGCTTCCAACCCAATTTACGAATACGGGTACAGTCCAGATGAATCAATGGACTGTCGCCCACCCAACCCCGTTTTCCACCGGTGTAGTCCACCTTCGGCGACAGCCCCAGACGGTCAACAATCAGGGCCAGAGAATCATGCACTTTGATGGTGTCATCAAGGCCCAGATTAAAAATGTTGACCGGTGCGGTGCCTTTTTCAACCCCGAGTAAAATGCCATCGAGACAATCACCAATATACATATAGGATTTTTGCTGGTTGCCGTCCCCCAACACTTCGATACGATTCGGATCCGTCTGAAGTTTTCTGTAAAAATCAAAGACATGGCCATGGGTGTAGCCTTCGCCTAATACCGAAACAAACCGGTAAATCCATGCCTGAAAACCAAAAGCCTCACAGAATGAGGCGATCAACCCCTCCCCTGCCAGCTTTGATGCACCATAAAAAGACGTCTGGATGGGAAAAGGCGCATCTTCCGGCGTTGGGAAAACGTCTGGTTCCCCATAGATTGACCCCGTAGAAGAAAAAACAATCCGGGAAACATCATGGGATCGCATCCCCTCAAGCACGTTATGGGTCGCAATGGTGTTTTGTTCCAGATCACGTCGCGGATGAAGCACCCCACTGCTAACATCTGCATTCGCCGCCAGATGAAAAACCATGGAAACAGAGCGGCCCTTCAATGCCTTATCCATGGTAGTGGTGTCCAGCAAATCACCCTCAACAAGGGTAAAGGCAGGGCTCTTTATTGCCGCAGAAAGGAATTCTCGGCGTCCCA
>Ga0233439_10005400_pt1 | contig 11867 bp, 11 predicted proteins | sample SI_123_September_6_FD_182713 | JGI IMG/M metagenome (GOLD analysis project Ga0233439, IMG submission 182713) | Seawater microbial communities from Saanich Inlet, British Columbia, Canada - SI_123_September2016_100_MG | ecosystem: Environmental > Aquatic > Marine > Inlet | place: Canada: British... | reverse complement strand
TCCACCGCAAAAATTCGGGCAATCACCCGTTCCACATTTCCGTCCACCACCACCGCCACCCGGCCAAAGGCAATTGCCCCAACAGCCGCCGCCGTATAAGCCCCAATTCCGGGCAAGGCCAAAAGCCCATCAATGGTGTTTGGAAAAATGCCGCCATGGTCCTTGGCGACAATTTGGGCACAACGGACCAGATTTCGGGCCCGGGCGTAATATCCCAACCCCTGCCACGCCACCAGAACCTCGTCCATGCTGGCTGCTGCCAATGCAGAAACATTGGGCCAACGGGAAAGAAAATCCTCAAAATAAGGGGTGGCCGTCACCACCTGGGTCTGTTGCAGCATGATTTCAGAAAGCCAGACCCGATACGGATCAACGGGTTCACCGGGCATGGCGCGCCATGGCAAAACCCGCCGATGGCGGTCATACCATCCAAGCACGGCCCGGGTGTGGGCGCGCCGCACAGGTCCCTTTATTGGTTCCTGTGCGGGTTTAAGCGATTGATCGCAAGGTAGGGCTTCTCTCGCATCCATGTTGGGTCCATCATGGCCCGAGTTGATAAGAATGTGTAGACGGGTTTCCAGCCAATGGCCAAAAAAGATGATGCGCCCAAAGATGGCCAGACAAAAGTCAGGCGTGGCCTAACCACGCTTGGCCAAAGCATCAACCGCATCACCTCACCAACGCTGCGAAAGCGCGGCTTTGCCGAAGGGACCATTGTTACCCATTGGGATGAAATTGTTGGCCGCCCGTTGTGTGATCACACCCAGCCGTTTCGGGTGGTGTTCCCAAAGGGTGAACGCCGCAGGGGCACCTTGCATATGAATGTATCAGGGTCCTTTGCCCCCGATGTCCAGCACCTGTCACCCCAAATCATTGAACGCATCAACAGCCATTTTGGTTATGGCGCCATTGAATGCATAGAGCTGCATCAGGCGCGAATTGAACCCCCCATCAAAAAACGCGCGTCAAATAAAGCACTGGGTGAACCATCAGGCCCCGAAACCGAATTGGCCCCCCAATTATCAGATGTGATCAAAAAGGTCGAAGATGACAGCCTGCGCACGGCCCTTGAACGCCTTGCCCGGACACGGGCAGAGGAAGAGTCCCGAACAGATGCAAAAAATGGCGATGAAAAACCTGCCTGAATGCCCTATTTCGGGTTTTCAAACCCCAATCTCTGTGTATATTTTCTATCAAATTTGATAATTCTGCGCTGGACGCATGAGGCGTCCAAACGCTATATATAGTGCTAAGGAGTGATGAATGCGTAATATCTTGTTGTTTTTAGGCAGCTTGGCTGCAGTTTTGGTTGTCTCTGTTGGGCTTTATCAATGGCTGGGCCAACCCAAATCCGGCCCCGCAACGGTGCAAACCACAATGCCAAAATCGGCCCCGGTGATTAGCACCACCGATGCGGCCAAGGTTAGGGCCGATGATTATGTAATCGGCAGTGCAACAGCCCCCCTCACCATCATCGAATATGCATCCCTCACCTGTTCCCATTGCCAGAATTTTCATGCCAAAATACTGCCGGTGTTGAAAAAAGATTACATCGACACCGGAAAGCTCCGTTTGGTCTATCGCGATTTCCCCCTCGATGGGATCGCCCTTCGGGGTTCTATGCTGGCGCGATGTGTTGGCAAAGAACGCTCGCTTGCACTTATTGATATTATTTTCAAACGCCAGGGCGCCATGGTTGCGGCCAAAGACCCTGTTGCAGCCCTTGCCAAAATTGCCGGGCTGGGTGGTATGAGCAAAGATGCCGTCAAAAAATGTCTTGAAGACAAAGCCCTTCAGGCAAAAATTCTGGCGGGCCGCGTTGAAGCCGAAAAAGTTTTTGGCATTGATGGCACGCCGGGCTTCGTGATCAACGGCAAAAAAGTAATGATCGACCTGGACCCCAAGGCCTTCAAAGCGGTCATTGATCCGCTTTTGGCAAAAGCTGGAAAGTAAGGACACAAACCGACCGTGCATTTTTCGAAACTGACCCTTACTGGCTTCAAGTCTTTCGTGGACCCCACGGAATTGCTGATCGAACCCGGCATGACCGGCATTGTTGGTCCCAATGGCTGCGGCAAATCCAATCTGGTCGAAGCCCTGCGTTGGTGCATGGGTGAAATATCTGCACGCAAACTGCGTGGGGGCGACATGGATGATCTTATCTTTGGTGGCACCACAAACCGGCCTGCGCGCAATCTGGCGGAGGTATCGCTTCTTCTTGATAACACCAATCGCACGGCCCCGGCGGCATTCAACGATGCAGAAGAATTGGAAATCGTTCGCCGCATTGAACGCGACTCTGGCTCTCATTATCGCATCAATGGCAAAGACGTCCGTGCCCGCGATGTCCAGCTTTTGTTTGCCGATGCGGCAACGGGGTCCCGATCAACGGCACTGGTCAGCCAAGGCCAGATAGAAACCCTGATTCAGGCAAAGCCCGCAAACCGCCGCAAAATTCTGGAAGAAGCCGCTGGTATCACCGGATTGTATTCGCGACGCCACGAAGCCGAATTACGCCTTAAAGGTGCAGAGACCAATCTGGAACGCCTCGAAGATGTCATCACCGCACTGGAAACCCAGCTTAACGGCCTGAAACGCCAGGCCCGCCAAGCCACCCGCTATAGCAACCTGTCTGATCACATTCGCAAAGCCGATGCGGTTGTGTTGTCGCTGCGCATGGATGAAGCCAAAGGCGCATTGGAAGAAAGCACCCGTCGTTTCAATGATGCCGGTGAAAAGGTTCAGGAACTGACCCGCGAAGCCGGTGTTGCATCCACGGAACAGGCCGAAATTGCAGCCAAATTGCCCGAATTGCGCCGTATCGAAGTCGAAGCCGCCGCCGCCCTGCAGCGACTGGTTCTGGCCCGCGATGCCCTTAAAGAAGAAGAAGAACGCATCAACGCCGCCCTGAATGGCGCGCGCGAACGGCTGACCCAAAATGCCGCCGACCGCGAACGGGAAACCGTGCGGCTGGAAGATGCCGATGCTGCAAAAACCCGTCTGGATGGTGAACAGAAAACGCTGGAAACCAAATCCCAAGATGAAAAGGCCGCAGAAGAAGATGCCGAAGCCGCATTGCGGATCGCCCGGGAACAAACGGCAGCGCTGGAAACCCAATTGAGCGAACTGGCCGAGCGCGTCGCCGGGGCCGAAGCCCGGACATCCGCCCTTGCCAATCGTCTGATCGGCATTGAAGCACGCAAAACCCGGATCAAGGAACGACTGGACGAAGCCCGGCGCGTTCTGGAAACCATGGGCCGGGAACAAAACAACCGCGCAGAAATTGAAGCGCTGGAAAAAGCGGTCTCCCAGACAGCCGAAATTGTAGATGGCCTGCGGTCACGCATTCTCACCACCGAAGAAGATGCCACGAAAGCCCTTGGCCTTGAAGAAACCGCGCGCGCCACGCATGGCCATACAAAAGACGCCGAAGGCAAACTGCGCGCCGAAGCATCCGCCCTTGATGATCTGTTAAAGGTGTCCGATTCAGATCTGTGGCCGCCCTTGATTGATGCTGTCACCGTAGAACCCGGCTTCGAAGCAGCCATCGGTGCGGCCCTTGGGGATGATTTGACCGCCCCCGCAGACGAAGCCGCGCCAGTGCATTGGCGCACCCTTGGGGCGCTTGAAACCGCACAGCCCTTGCCCGAAAACATCACAGCCCTTGATCAGTTTATTTCCGGATCATCGGCATTGAACCGCAGGCTTTCCCAAATCGGTGTGGTTGAGGATCAGGCAACCGGCGACCGCCTTGCAAAAATGCTCTCCCCGGGCCAGCGATTGGTTACCCGTGACGGCATGCTGTGGCGTTGGGATGGCTATACCATTGTCGACACCGAAGCCTCCGGTTCAGCCAGGCGTTTGGCCCAACGCAACCGACGGACAGAATTAACCGGCGAAATTGAAACCGCTGCCGCTGCCACCACCCATGCCCACACCGAATTTGAAGCCGCCACAGTCGCGCGTGCCGATATTCAAGAAGCTGAACGCGCACTCCGGCTGGAAACCCGCGAAGGCGAAGCCGCCCTTGGAGCCAAGCGTGAAGAACTTTCCCAACTGGTGCGCGCATCATCGGAAGCCAATTCCCAACTTCATGCGGCACAAGAAGCCATCATCGGCCTAGATGCGGATATGGAAGAAGCCGAAAGCGAACGGGCCGAGGTTCAAGATTCTCAAGCTGCCCTTTCTGATACAGAACAGCACCGGGCACGTCTGGAAACCTTCCGCACAGAGCTTGTTGAGATGCGCAACCATCTGGCCGAACGCCAGCGGGCGTACGATCTTTTGTCCCGCGAAGCAGCGGCGCGGCGCCAGCGCATTTCCGATATCGCGGAAGAACTGGGATCGTGGGCAGCGCGGGCCAAAACGGCCCACGAGCATCAATCTGAACTGGAAACCCGCAAACAGGCCATCGAAGAGGAAATTCGCGGCCTTTCTGCAAGACCCGAAGAAATTATGGTTGAACGCATGGGGCTTGGCGATCAGGTGGATGCGGCAGAAGCCAAACGCACCGCCGATGCCGATGCGCTGGCGGTGGTGGAAAATGCCCTACGCGCGGCGGATGAAAAATTACGCAATTGTGAAGCCGCCCTTGCATCGGCCCGCGAAGACCGGGTCCGTGCCGAAGGATTGGTGGAACAGACCACCCAGGCCATTGAAACCCTGACGGAACGGATTACCGAACGTCTGGAAGCAACACCCGATCAATTGGCCGAGATTTCCGGCATTGATCCAGAAAACCCGCCTGAAATTGAAGCGGCAGAAAAGCGTCTGGAACGATTGATCCGCGAACGCGACAACATGGGACCGGTCAACCTTCGTGCCCAACAAGAAGCCGAAGAACTGGGCGAACAAATCACTTCTATGGAAAGTGAACGCGATGACCTAACCAAGGCCATTGCCCGCCTGCGCCATGGTATTTCTGAACTGAACCGAGAAGGCCGGGCACGTTTCCTGGATGCCTTCCATAAGGTCAACGCCCATTTCGAAGAACTGTTTGTTCGGTTGTTTGGCGGGGGCCAAGCCCACCTGGAACTGACCGAATCCGAAGACCCATTGGAAGCCGGCCTTGAAATTATGGCCAGCCCGCCGGGCAAAAAGTTGCAAATCCTGTCACTGCTGTCTGGCGGTGAAAAGGCGCTGACCACCATTGCGCTCTTGTTTGCGGTGTTTTTGACCAACCCAGCACCCATCTGTGTGCTGGACGAAGTGGACGCCCCGCTTGATGACACCAATGTCACCCGTTTTTGTACGCTGGTAGAAGAACTGGCCGCTGCCGGGGATACCCGCTTTTTGCTGGTCACCCATCATCGGATCACCATGGCCCACATGAACCGATTGTATGGCGTTACCATGCATGAACGGGGGGTTTCGCGGCTGGTTTCTGTCGATCTTCAAGGTGTTGCACAGCTCAAGGCAATTGCCTGATCCGGGTCTGATTCGGGGCCTGTATTTTTTGCATTAATCTCATCGGTGAAAATCTCTATTTTTATCCCCGTTTTCCGCCATTTTTCAGGCGTTTTCTTGACCCCCAGAGTGTCCTTGACAGCCCAAGGGTGAGACCCTAAAGTGCCCGCGATTTCGCCGGGCGGCGTTGATATCAGGCGCTTTCGGGCGCTGTGATTAAAGTGCCTACCCAAATCCCTGAAATCAGGCCCTGAAAGGTCGGGATTAGCATGCGAAACCAAGACCCTTCGGGGGGCGTGCCCCTGAAGACACGGCTTAGCCAAGCGCGATCGCGGCAACGCGAACACGATGATGGCCCTTCAGGCAGGGTCAATTTTGGTGGCGCCGCTGTCGTACTTCGGACAGGCATTGAACTGGCCGGAACAATGGTGGTCGGGGTTGGTATTGGCTGGTCGTTAGACCGTTGGCTGGAAACAACACCATGGTTTTTGGTTTTGTTTTTCTTCATGGGCGGTGCGGCAGGCGTTTTAAACGTCTATCGCGCAGTAAGAAATTTAGGTCTCGCCGTTGGTTATAATGGCGGGGAAAATAAAAACACTCCGGACGATCAGTAATCGTCTGACACGCACTTAAGCACTTTGCTTATCAGTGCAGAACATCAAGGATCAAGGCGTGGCATCGCCCCTTCAACAGTTTGAGATTAAACCCCTGGCCCGCCTCGAAGTGGGTGGCATGGATGTTTCATTTACCAATTCATCGCTGTTCATGATGATCGTGATCATGGCTGTGACCTTGTTCATGGTTTTGGGCATGCGCAAACGCGCCATGGTGCCCGGCCGGTGGCAGTCTACGGTGGAATTGTTCTATGAATTTATCGCAGGCCTTGTCCGCGATAATGTCGGCTCCGCTGGCAGGCCTTATTTCCCGTTCATATTCTCACTGTTCATGTTCATTCTGTTCGCCAATTGCATTGGCCTTGTGCCCTATGCCTTCACGGTAACCAGCCACATCATCGTCACGTTTGCGCTTGCCGCCGTGGTGTTTGTTGGCGTTACCATTATTGCCATTGCTAGGCACGGCATGAAATTCTTTAGCTACTTCCTGCCCCAGGCGTGCCGCTTTACATGGCACCTTTGTTGATCCCCATCGAAGTTCTCAGCTATTTGGCCCGTCCTGTGACGTTGAGCCTCCGGCTGTTTGCCAACATGATGGCAGGCCACACCATGCTTAAGGTGTTCGCAGGATTTGTGATCGCCCTTGGGATCGCAGGGGTTGCACCCTTGACGGTATTGGTCGGGCTTTACATGCTTGAATTGATCGTTGCCGTCCTCCAAGCCTTTGTTTTTACTATCCTAACTTGTCTTTATCTTCACGATGCGATTCACCTCCACTAGGGGTGGGTCATGATTTGCAAACGAAAGGGAATATAAAATGTCTGTAGAAGCCGCAAAATTGATCGGTGCTGGTCTTGCCACAATCGGCCTTGCCGGTGTTGGCATTGGTATTGGTAACGTCTTTTCTGCCTTTATCACGTCAGTCGCTCGTAACCCCTCTGCACAAGCAACGGTTTTCCCGTTCACGATGCTGGGCTTTGCGCTGGTTGAAGCCATCGCATTGTTTGCGCTGCTGATCGCCTTCTTGATTCTGTTCGGTTAAGCCTGAACCCTTCAAGACCAAACGGAAGCGCGTATTATGCCCCAACTTGACGTTGCCAGTTATCTGCCCCAGTTCGTATGGCTGGTGATTGCCTTCATCACGCTTTATTTCCTGATGTCACGGATGGCTTTGCCACGCGTTGGCGATGTTCTGGAAGAACGTGGAAAGCGCCGGGAAAAAGATCTTTCCCGCGCCGAAGAACTGCAAGCTGAGGCCGAAGCCGCCGAACAGGCTTATGATGCAACCCTGGCCAAAGCCCGCGCATCTGCCCATGACAAGGTGACAGCCGATCTGGCCGCTGCCCATGACCGCACGGAAGCGGCCATTCATGATCTCGACCAGAAATTGGCCGAAAAAGTGGGCAAGGCCGAAAAAGAAATCGGCGCTGCACGCGAAACCGCCATGGCTTCGGCCACCGACATTGCAGCAGAAGCTGCACAATTGGCGGCGGAAAAGCTGGCTGGCTTAAAAGTCGATGATGCATCCGCCAAAGCCGCAGCAGTTGCTGCATCGGGGGCACGGTAATGTTTATCTCTAATGCATACGCTGCAACCACCCACGCACCCGGTGAGCTGGCATTTTACGAACATCCAGAAATTTGGCTGTTGGTATCGTTTGTGATCTTCATTGCGTTGATCTCAAAGCCTGCATGGAAACAAATCTCTGCCGGTCTTGATGCACGGTCCGATGCCATTAAGGCTGAACTTGATGAAGCAAGACTTCTTCGTGAAGAAGCCCAAACCGCATTGGCCAATTTCCAGCGCAAAAGCCGCGATGCCGCCAAAGAAGCCAAACGCATTCTGGCCCATGCCGAAGACGAAGCCAAACGCATCACCACCGAAGCCGAAGTGGCATTGGCAGAAACCCTGAAGCGCCACGAAGCGCTGGCCCAGGACCGCATCGAACAATCCCAGGCACGCGCCATCGAAGAAGTCCGCGCCGAAGCCATCGAAGTCGCCCTTGCCGCCACCGCGCGCATCCTTCGCGAAAATCTGGATGAGCAAAAATCCGACGCGCTCATCGATGCCGCCGTACAGGAATTGCCCTCCAAATTTCAGTAATCCCTAAACACCACCCAAACAAAAACCCCGGCTAATTGACCGGGGTTTTTGTTTGGGTGTGTTATTTCAACGTGACCTATTCCCCATCCGGTTTCCACCGCAGGACCGGTTGCCTTGCAGCCCGGGTTTCGTCGAGGCGGCCGCGGGGGGCGTGGTGGGGGGCGGTGTGGAAGGCATCGCTGCCACCGGCAATCAGGCGTTCTTTCAGGCCCACCACGGCCTCGATAAAGCGGTCCAGTTCGGCCTTTGGTTCGGTTTCGGTCGGTTCCAGCAGCATGGCGCCGTGGACCACCAGCGGGAAATAGATGGTGGTGGGATGAAAGCCTTCATCGATCAATGCCTTGGCGAAATCAAGGGTGGTGATGTCGAATTCCCGAAGGGCACTGTCATCGAACAGGCATTCATGCATGCACGGGCCGTCATAGGCCGGGCTTAAGGTATCGGCCAATGCAGCCTGCAGGTAATTGGCTGACAACACGGCGTCTTCGCAAACCTGCTTCAACCCATCGCCGCCATGGGACAGCATGTAGGTATAGGCGCGGACAAACATGCCCATCTGGCCATGAAAGGCTTTCAGGCGACCAATGCTGGCCGATGCATCACCGTTTGCTTCTTCGTGGAGCGTAAAGCCATCGTCTGTTGCGATCAGCCATGGCACGGGAGCATAGGGGGCAAGGGCGTCCACCATCACCACCGGGCCACTGCCCGGACCGCCGCCGCCATGGGGGGTCGAGAATGTTTTATGCAGGTTTAAATGCATGACATCAATGCCAAGGTCTGCGGGTTTTACCCGGCCAACAATGGCGTTGAAATTGGCCCCGTCACAATAGAAATAGGCCCCAACATCATGGACCGCATCGGCAATGGCGATAATTTCATCTTCGAACAGGCCACAGGTGTTGGGATTGGTGATCATGATGGCAGCAACATCTGGGCCTAGTTTGGCCTTCAGGGCATCTAAATCCACACGACCCCGCGCATTGGCAGGGATGGGATCAACCGTATAGCCACACGCCGCCGCCGTTGCCGGATTGGTGCCATGCGCCGATTCTGGCACCAGAACACGGCGTCTGGGCGTATCGCCTGCTTTTTCTGCCGCATCGTGGGCTGCCCTGATCACCATCATGCCGCAAAGTTCACCATGGGCACCCGCCGCCGGGGACAGGGCAATGGCATCCATCCCGGTAAGCACGCGAAGCCAATGGCTTACCCCCGCCATCAATTCAAGGGCACCTTGAACTGTGTTCATGGGCTGCAAGGGATGCAGATCAGCAAAGCCCGGCAATCTGGCCATGCGTTCATTCAAACGCGGGTTGTGCTTCATGGTGCACGACCCAAGGGGGAACATCCCCCCATCGATGGCATAATTCTTTTGTGACAACCGCGTGAAATGGCGCACCACTTCGGGTTCGGATAATCCCGGCAAACCGATTGTCCCGGCGCGTTCAAGCCCGCCCAGATGGGAAGTGTGCGTTTCAGCTTCACCCAAATCAACGCCGGTGCGAGCCGGACTGCCTTGTTCAAACAACAAGGGTTCTTCGATCAATAACGCGCGGTTGCCCGACACGGTATCCGGTGCGCCGGGCCCGGAAACACCAGTTGCGCCACCACTGGCGCGCCTGGCACCGCGATTTTGTTCAGACGTGCTCATGACAACACCCCCTTAAGACCGGCGCTTAAAGCGGCGATATCTTCATCGCGGGTGGTTTCAGTGGCGGCCAGAATTAAAACATCATCCAGGCCATCCGCGCCCGGCCATAGTCTGGTGGCGGGGACGCCTGCCAGAATGCCGTCTTTCGAAAGGGTGTCTGTGATGGCCGTGGCATTGCCCTTCAGGCGCACGCTGATTTCGTTGAAAAAGGTTTTGTTTAAAACCTCAACGCCCTTGATGGATGAAAGCTGTTCCTTCAGCGCAACGGTCCGGGCATGGTTGATTTGGGCCAATTGCCGGAACCCGGCTTCGCCCAACAGCGCCATATGGATGGTGAACGCCAGCGCACAAAGGCCGGAATTCGTACAAATATTGGAGGTCGCCTTTTCCCGGCGGATATGTTGTTCCCGGGTGGACAGGGTCAGAACCCAGCCCCTGCGACCAGAACTGTCGGTGGTTTCCCCCGAAATGCGGCCGGGCATTTGACGCACAAATTTTTCTTTGGTGGCAAACAGGCCAAGATACGGCCCGCCAAAATTAAGCCCATTGCCGATGGATTGGCCTTCACCCACAACGATGTCGGCCCCCATGGCACCGGGCGGGGTGACCGCGCCCAAAGAAACCGGTTCTGCCACACCCACAATCAACAACGCGCCCTTTTCGGTGCATACAGCGGATAATTTTGATAAATCCCGCAAATGCCCAAAGGCATCGGGGTTTTGAACCACCACACAGGCGGTGTCGCCATCAAGGGTGGCCTCAACCGATTTAAGGTCTTCATCGCCTTTGACATCAGGGCTGCCCACCACCAGATCAACATCGCCATAGCGCCCCATGGCGGCAATGGTATCGGCCCAATGGGGATGTAAATTGCCAGCCAGCACCACGCGGGACCGGCGCGTGATACGCCGCGCCATCAACACGGCCTCACCCGCTGCCGATGCCCCGTCATAGAGCGATGCATTGGCAATTTCCATGCCCGTAATCAACGCAACCTGGGTCTGGAATTCGAATAAATACTGCAAAGTGCCTTGGCTGATTTCTGGCTGGTATGGCGTGTAGGATGTTAAAAATTCACCCCGCTGGATCAGGTGATCCACCGCTGCGGGCACATGATGGCGATAGGCACCAGAGCCCAGAAAAAACGGGGCGCTGCCGGCGGGCGTATTTTTCCCAGCCATTTCCCCCAGTGTGCGTTCCACCGCCATTTCCCCCTGATGGGCAGGCAGGTCAAAACCATTGGGTTGGCGTGCTGCCTTTGGCACATCCACAAAAAGATCATCGACGCTTTTGGCGCCAATAACCCCCAGCATTTCGGATCGATCCTGATCGGTCAGCGGCAGGTAACGCATCAATCAATGCCTTCCAGATAGGCTTTGTAAGCAGCCGGGTCCATCAAGCCACTGATCGCACCCGCATCAACACCTGAAAGTTTGACAAACCAGCCATCGCCTTCGCCATCTTCGTTGACCTTTTCCGGCGTGGCGTTCAGGGCGTCATTCACCTCAGCCACAGTGCCATCAACCGGGGCATAGACCTCGCTTGCGGCCTTGACCGATTCAACAACAGCCATTTGATCGCCAGCGACGAATGCTTTGCCAACATCTGGCAATTCCACATAGACCACATCGCCCAATTGTTCCTGGGCATAGACGCTGATGCCGACGGTGGCAATGCCGTCTTCGACCTCAATCCATTCATGTTCATTGGTAAATCGTTTTTCAGCCATTTTATTCTCCCGATCAGGCTTTGAAATAATGATGTTCTACAAAAGGCAGTGCTACCACACGGGCAGCCACGTCCCGACCCCGAACCCGCAGCAACAATGGCGTGTCTTGGGCTGTAAATTCGGCTTCGACGTATCCCATGGCAATAGGCCCGCCAAGTGTTGGCCCAAACCCACCCGATGTGATGGTCCCGATGACGCGCCCATCGGTAGCGACGATTTCTGTGCCGTCGCGCGCCGGGGCGCGGCCATCTGGCAGGATGCCCACACGCTTGCGGGCGGGGCCATGTTCAAGTTCTTTGCCAATGCGGTCAAAGCCTGGAAAGCCGCCTGCACTGCGGCGGCGCTTGCTGATGGTCCAGTTCAG
>Ga0233439_10005398_pt1 | contig 11872 bp, 9 predicted proteins | sample SI_123_September_6_FD_182713 | JGI IMG/M metagenome (GOLD analysis project Ga0233439, IMG submission 182713) | Seawater microbial communities from Saanich Inlet, British Columbia, Canada - SI_123_September2016_100_MG | ecosystem: Environmental > Aquatic > Marine > Inlet | place: Canada: British... | reverse complement strand
CAGATTGTATTGTTGATATTGCGACGACAATACAATTTTTCAACCAACTCCCATTGTACGTGGTCGTGCCATACTATCCACGTATAACCGAGCTTATGGACATTGGGTCCAACCGGGCTGAGGTTGATGCATATCTGGACCGATACGCTCAGTATGACTGTGTGTTGTCGTACGGTTTATCCAGCAACCGGTTTACGATGGTCTTAAAAGACCGTAGGGATGGAGAGATAACTATTACAATGGCGAATTATGGACGTCTATCTGTGATACAACACACATCAAGATCATATGTTGGTGCCCCAGAAGGTGTTCCAGAAAATGATACACGTGAAGAGAATCCAAGTGATGTTCCTGAGAATGATGCCCCAGAAGGAGATGCTCCAAGTGGTGTTCCAGAAAATGATGTCCCAGAAGGTGTTCCAGAAAATGATACACGTGAAGAGGCTCCAAGTGATGTTCCGGAGAATGATGCCCCAGAAGGAGGTGCTCCAAGTGATGTTCCGGAGAATGATGTCCCAGAAGGAGGTGCGCCAAGTGATGTTCCGGAGATACCTGGCACCATTGACACAGCAGGCATACGTGTAGAAGCCCTCCAACGGATGTTCCACATAGCCAATCAATACATCACCCTCGAGAAGGTGGTCCAACTGTCCCTACTATATGCAACGATGCCCCTCGAGATCAGAGCCATGTTTACACAACAGCTACACGATATATCTGCGCGTGTCGACCAGGAAGAGTTGGTACGCCGACTCGGACTAATGGCGGTCCGGATCCATGCACAAGAGATTGAAGTAATGTCGGGCAGGAGCCATGCACGGGACGATGATGAAGATAGCCAGGACCGTCCCACGCGCCGTGCTAGATTAGACAGTGATGCGTCCTCGAACAGAACATAGTGCTTGATTATATCTACATATACCCGTACAGACCATTGATGATATTATATTCTTGATTTACTCGACCCATCATATACCATGGACTTGTATTCTTGTTTAGTGTATTTGATTTAATTTGGATTTATTTCGTGTACAGTATCGACACCATTCGCATCCTCTACATAGTCAATCACATTGGCATGTACAAACACGCGTTTCAACTTGGTACACCTTTGTACAATGGATTGGGAGAAATGTCGAACATGTCCAGGAACATTATAGAGTGGTCCAATGTGTGTGCTCGCAAATGCACACTTTCCAATGTGACGTGCACTTGGCAGAGAAATGGTATGCAAGTTATAACAATTACTAAATGCATCGGCACCAATATACGTTGCCAGCGGAGCGTCTATCATGTGTAAATTGGTGTTGTGGAACGCATCATTCCCAATGTAGGCCACACGTGGGAAGGTTAGCTTCTTCTTTGCAAACGAACACCCACGAAACGCCCGCCTGGCAATGGATGTCAATCCCTGTGGAAACGTGACATCATCCAACTGCAGACAGCCTGAAAATGCTCCGTGTGGGATTGTTTTTAGGGCCGAGTCTGGATGGAATGCCACAGTACGCAAAGATGAACATTCGTAGAAACACTTCTCTTTTAGTGTTGTGTGTTGTGGTAATGTAATCGAGGCGAGTCTCGATTCGGAGAATGCCATCTCACCGATATGAACCATGCTCAGTGTACTCAAATCCAACTCTGTGGTGTGTTCATGGTCATAGAAACTCTTTGGGTTGAAATAAATGATACCGACATCTGGACCAAACGTGACAGGCCCACAGCTCTGGACCGCGTACTCGTTGAAGATAACATGCCACGTATTGATGTGTACATGTCCACACAGTGAATTTGAATATAAATTGATGTATTCCCCCGAGAACCGCATGGACACCACACTCGATAGGTAGAATGCATGACTTTCTATAGTCTCCAACGAAGGCGGGAACACAATCTCAATCTTCATGGTAGCGTACCTGAACACATTCTCTTTGATGGTTTGTAGCATCCCACCAAAGTCAATCGATTTGATGCCACTGTCCCGAAAGGCGTCGGCGCCAATCACTGTAGTGGGATACGGCAGACACATGGAGCAGAGAAATCGACAGTCTTTGAACTCGTTATCCTGAACCACTGCGCGTTTTCCCATGGCCTCGAGGATGTCAGCAACGACGAGCCGGATCTCATGTGGCAGCCTGCGCAAAAACAGGTTGGTCTGCGCCTCGGTCCACCCCGGGCTCTGCATATATGACACTGCATGAGACTCTGTTGGTCTTTGGATTTCCAGTGTTCCTGGGCGCACCACCATTGTCACTGGATTGATTGTCGGGAGGTCCTTGACCACCAGCGCGCGTTCGAAATATGGATACACATCCTGGTCTGGTGGGAACACGGGTAGATGCGAGAGTGTATAGATCCCTCCTTCTTCCTCCTCCGCGGTCTTCCTGCGCTTGGTGGCCATCCTTGCAAGTTTGGGTCTGAGCATTCGTTCGCTTGAAAAGATTCAAACTTTATATTTACTTTTGGTCCGACCCGAATGTGCCATATGTGTTCGAACTTGTATTGTCTGTAATGATCAGAGGGCGGCTTGGTTCGTTATAGAAACAAACCGTTCGTTCAATGATGAGAACACAGTATACTATAAATCCTACCAGTAGACTGATTGATATGACAGATGTAAGGGCCCACCAAATATATGCTATTATTGTAGAGATGTCCATGTCTGGTTATGACGACACGGTTAAAATATATTGATATTTATTCGAGTGTACCTGGTAATCGATGGATATGTGAACAGTGTGGTTTCATTGAATGTGAATCGGGAGCCTACAGTATCGTTGCAGACAAACACGTCGTTATGACGACACGTCTGAAATCTCTTTGTTACACGCGTGTTTGTTGCCTGATGTATGGCGTGACAAGAGAATGTCCTGTCTCATTGTATATAAAATAAAACATGTTGTAAATCCTATCAGTAGACTGATTGATATGGCATATGTAAAGGCCCACCAAATACTTTTAGATAGAAAGAACAGCATGGATAGTTGCGACCACCGGATCCACCCGTCCGAGTCTTCGCCCGTCAGTGTGTAGTGAATGACATTAGAATCAAAATCCACAACAAATGGATCCAACACGGTTTTCCTTCCTCCTGAATAATATATTATGATATCATATGACCCGGGTTGGATGACATCCCATTCTGGAAAGCATACATGTACGGTATAATCGACACATTCATCTCTATTAGACTGTATATATATACAAACATATATAGACTACAGTAGAACATGTCCGCGGTGATCCACCAAAGACATCGGTACACACAAGAATCACGGTGGATCATAACCAACAGAAGCTGGGACCCCCTCGCGGTGTACAAAACGGACGAAGAAGGCCATCGCATCTACATGAGTATAGACACAATAAAGGACCCAGATAACTATACACCGGTGACACTAACAGAACGGTGTGCATTCACGATTGCCAGTACAACACCCCCCGAGGTCTGGAAGGAAACCGCACCAGCACATCTCATACCTCTCATAGAAACGTATGAATATGAGACGATATCATTTCACAAATATACATCTACAGTATAAGGGAATGCACATGTCTCACCGACAACATGCGGTTGACCCAGCATCTGTGCGAGTTGTCACACGACGAAAGCAGAAAGCGGCTCTAAAGCATTGGCGCAAATGTATTGACCCGGGATGTACAATCTGCCGAAGGATGGATCGCCAACATTGGGATACATGTGGAGCATTGTCGGACCGATACGATTTTTGCAACGACTGTAACCGCATCTACCCACGGCTTTTTGTTTCCAGACTCCCAGGTGGATAACTATCATTAAACATGTTGGTTCTGTTTGTATTGGCCATGTCCTCAGACTGTATTCTAGAGGCAGACCATCCACCCGTGTATCTTGAGCAAGGAAACCTGACTCAATCCGGCCGAGTCGCACCCATTCAGCAAATTGAATGTGCGGTTCCGGTATCCGCACGGTGTGAAATCCAGAACCGCCGATGGGTGTGTGTGTTCAATGATACATCCATACGTATGAAACGCATACAATGCGAAGGCTGTGCCTATCCGAGGGACCCATTGATCCTCCGTGATTCATGTGGCATACAATGTTACATACCAAAATCGACATACAAGCATGTTCCCAATACACCACTTGAAATTATTACGCACGTCATATTACTATGCATAATTACATATGTTATATCAAAGCTAGGCAGCACCAGACCGCCTTCAGAAGCATATGATTACTCAACTGAATATGATTACTCACATGAAGAGTATACATCATCATCGTACGAGAGTTCATCATCTACACACGGGAGTTCATGCTGTCTGTCTGATCGACGATGATTCCGTATTAAAAGTCTTGTTTATTATATCATTCGACCCTCCCAGTCTACATAGACGGTATTGGGTGTGTAAAAGAACCGGTGCGTGATGAGCGAACGAATGCGGGCTGTGTACCCCTTTTTGATTTCCTTGGCTGGGAATTGGTATGACATTTGTGGGCACCCGCTGGCACCCGAGAGAGCATGTAGCATGATGGGCAGGGACGACCCGGTGCCTACCACTATCTGTGCGCTTAGCAGTAAATGTACATCTTCTTCAATGGTCCGTCCAACATGGAGTGTTGCGCCATCAAATGGAACGTGTATAGGATGCTGTGAAATGAACACATGTCGTAGTCCGAGCTGGTGCCGTCGGTGGATGGTGTCCCGCATACGCAGTATCGCCGCCTTGGATTGAACCAGTGTGATGTCCCCTGTGCGAAAATGCCACACCACCAGTCCACGTTGTAGATGGCATGGTATATCGAGGTACGGTTTTAACACGGCCATACCCATTTGGACTGCATAAGGCCTGCTTGTAAAACACCATTCGCCACAGCAGCTTTCAGGGTTGCCAAACGCATACGTACCATCAGAAGATGCGATGGGGACGCGGATGTATTTCTCCATCATGGAGTAATTGCCATGCTTGGACTGAAACCACCCACGTGCCAGATACAATGAGTGTTTTTCTGATGCAAAGGCAGCCCCAGTGAAGAGGGTGGCCAGTTGATGGCCAAGACCTGGGTTGTCTTTCGGGGGTGCCAAGATGATTGGCGCGCAGGGTTCTGGAAGTATGCACACAGTCGCCGAGGCGCAACCCACCCATAACAGGATAACGAGGTGCATCATATGTGATGTGTGTATGTATCAACTGTATCCTGTAATGACCGAACATACAGACCCAAACATATAACAAACTATACGTGTATACTTAAACTAATACATCATACACCATGCGGCAGAAGAACAGAATTCACTGTTTAGCATACTCCGTAAAGTACTCACATTTCACGAGTCGGATCATGTTGGACTGGTGGATACCATTGGTGCCGGTTGGCAAGCAAGATTAAACCAGCAAGTATGTATTATGTATGTATGTATGTGTTTGTATATGTATTTACACTGCAAAGGCCAATGGGTGTCCATCTCCATGTCCGTGTTGTAGTAGAATGTAAATATATATGAATAAAACTATAATACAGTTGGTATACATCAGAATAGTGTTATTATATAAAAAGACAGCCAGGCATAAACAACCAGTGTATGTACAACCAAGGATGGACAGCCTGCCACCCGAGCTGATATACATGATTCTTGCATGGGCCATCAAGGGCGGGACACCAATGTGCATCCTTAAACAAGTATGCCACTATTGGAGCCATCTTCTAGACAGGCATACAGGGCCCCAGAGGATCCGTGCATCGTACATCTCGACCCTCCCACTTCTTCAATGGGCAAAACTCAACAACATTCCTTGGAATGAAAGGACATGTATACATATTGCAAAGGCGGGCGACGTTGAGATGCTCCGGTGGGCCCGCGAGATGGACTGCCCGTGGAATGAGTTCGTATGCGCATGTGCAGCTGGTGTAAACCTACAAACCCTACAGTGGGCACGAGCCCATGGTTGTACATGGGACGAATGGACGTGTAAGTGTGCAGCTCGTTATGGACAGCTCGAAATACTCCAGTGGGCACATGCGGAAAAATGCCCGTGGGACGAAGAGACGTGTACGAATGCAGCAAGTAACGGACACTTAGAAGTACTCCAATGGGCTCGTGCGGAGGGATGCCCGTGGAATGAAGACACGTGCACCATATCAGCCCGTGGAGGACATCTGGAAACACTTCAGTGGGCCCGGGCCAATGGGTGTCCGTGGGACGGAGAAACGTGCTGCAATGCAGCAGAAGGCGGACACCTAGAAGTACTCAAGTGGGCTCGTGCGGAGGGATGTCCGTGGAACAATTGGACATGCTGGATGGCAGCACAGGAAGGACACCTAGAAGTACTCAAGTGGGCAAGAGAAAATGGTTGTCCGTGGAACGACGAGACGTGTTCTTATGCAGCAAAAAACGGACACCTAGAAGTACTCCAATGGGCAAGGGCAAATGGTTGCCCATGGAACGCAGACACGTGTGCAAATACAACAGAAGGCGGGCACCTGGAAGTACTCCAATGGGCAAGGACAAATGGTTGCCCGTGGGATGAATGGACATGCGCGTGTGCGGCTGATTGCGGGCACCTAGAAATGCTGCAGTGGGCCCGTACCAATGGTTGTCCATGGGACGACGACACGTGTACAAATGCAGCTGATGGCGGGCACCTGGAAATGCTTCAATGGGCCCGTGCAAATGGATGCCCGTGGAATGAATGGACATGTATTTGTGCAGCAAAGAATGGACACCTGGAAGTACTTCAATGGGCAAGGGCCAATGGTTGTCCGTGGGACACAAATACATGTTATAATGCAGCAGAAAACGGACATCTGGAAGTACTTCAATGGGCCCATGCGGAGGGATGTTTATGGGACGAAAGCACGTGTATGGGTGCAGCAAAAGATGGACACCTAGAAGTACTTCAATGGGCCCGTGCGGAGGGATGCCCATGGGACAAAGATACATGCACAGCTGCAGCAGAAAACGGACACCTGGAAGTACTCAAGTGGGCCCGTGCAGAGGGATGCCCGTGGGACGAAAGCACGTGTATAGGTGCAGCAGTAGGAGGACAACTAGAAGTACTCGAGTGGGCGCGTGCCAATGGGTTGCCTCTATAGAACTACATGCAGATTATTTATTTTTAAGAGTAGATAGTCATGCAAGAGATTAAAATTATAAAACTGGGGCCAACGAACAGTCAGACCCATTGTGTGGAGTCAGAATCACATATATACACACGATGGACAGCCTGCCACCCGAGCTAGTGTACATGATCCTTTGGTGGGCAGTCCAGGGCGCGATATCCCCTGGTCTGCTCCGTCATGTGTGTCGCGACTGGAGAGACATGTTAGACACGTACAAGTTCCCGGTCCCCTCGGTGCGTGGTATATACATGGAATACATATCAACCCCAGATATGTTACAATGGGTAAGTGTAAACAACTGCACATGGGACCAACCATTTATGTTTGCACATGCGGCACGGATGGGGAACCTTGCGATGATACAATGGATGCGCAGTCACCTATGGACATGGAATTTGTATACATGTTCAGAGGCAGCACACGGCGGGCACCTAGAGATTCTCCAGTGGGTTCGAGAAAGAAATTGCCCGTGGAATGAATTTACGTGTTCGAGTGCAGCAGAAGGGGGGCACCTTGAAATTCTTCAGTGGGCCCGTGCGAATGGATGCCCGTGGGATGAGCACACATGTGAGCATGCAGCAGAGGAAGGACATCTTGAAGTGCTTCAGTGGGCCCATGCAAAGGGATGTGAGTGGACCTCATCCACGTGTTCGAGTGCCGCAAAGGGAGGACAACTTGAATGTCTTGAATGGGCATTTAAGAATGGATGTTGTGCGGATACACGGACGTGTGCAGCGGCAGCAAAACACGGACACCTACACATTCTTAAGTGGGCACATGCGAACGGTTTCCCGTGGACTCCAACTACATGTGCTGGCGCAGCTGAGGGGGGACACTTGGATATTCTAATATGTGTACGAGAAAAAGGATGTGAATGGACGGAACATACATGTATGTATGCTGCAGAGAAAGGCCATGTACACATACTGGAATGGGCGCACGCAAATGGATGTCTGATGACTGCCAAAACATTCAAATCGGCAGCACAACACGGACAACTTGAAGTGTTGGCGTGGCTTTATGAGCATAAATGCCCGTGGAACGCGGGTGTGTGTGCACACGCAGCAAAGTATGGACAAATGAGAGCGCTAAAATTTCTTCGACGACTTGGGTGCCCATGGGATCAATGGACGACGGATGCAGCGCGTCGTCAACAACATTATAAAGTATTAACATGGGCCGTCCAGAACGGGTGTCCAGTAGACACATCGTATGCAGGCTTGTTAGGTTATAACCGCATGTAGAGCCATGAAAATAAAATTACAACACATGTATAAATATAGGGACATTATATAAAAAACGAACAGTCAGATCCAAATTATAAACAGAGTGGTTCCATCCAATATGGACAGCCTCCCACCCGAGCTGATGTGCATGATCCTTACGTTTGCAGTCAAGGGCGGACTATCCCCTGGTATGCTGCAGCAAGTATGCCACCGTTGGAAGTATATAATAAACACGTACAAATTCCCAGTTCCCCGTGCTATGCATATGAGAAACATCACAACTCTTCCACTCCTGATGTGGGCTCGTAGAAACGGCTGCCCATGGAACCGACACACGTGTGCCCATATCGCAAGCAACGGGACCCTTGAGATGCTCCAATGGGCCCGACACGACCCCCATCCATGGTCTAACCGGATACGTTCATTGGTAAAATTACCACAACAGAATCCTCCATGTCCGTGGAACAAGAACACGTGTGTGAATGCAGCAAAGGCAGGCCACCTGGACATGTTAATGTGGGCACACGCCAATGGATGTTATTGGGACGAAGCTATATGTTGGGGTGCAGCAACAGGAGGACATCTAGAAGTTCTTCAATGGGCAAGGGGCAACGGATGCCCGTGGGACGCGAGTACATGCACAACAGCAGCGCGCGAAGGACATTTAGAAGTTTTACAATGGGCCAGAACGCATGGATGTGAATGGGACGAACACACGTGTATAGTGGCAGCAGAATCAGGGAACCTCGAGGTTCTTCAATGGGCTCATGCGGAGGGATGCCCGTTGCATGAATGGGTATGCCTAGTCGCAGCAGGAGAAGGACACATGGAAGTGATTCAGTGGGCCCACGAGAATGGCTGCCCATGGGATGAGTATACATGTGCGGCTGCCGCAAAAGGACATTTACACATTCTAAAATGGGCAAAAGAAAATGGTTGCCCATGGAATGCAAAGACATGTGCGGCTGCAGCAAACAATGGGCACCTTGACATCCTTCAATGGGCGCGAGCACATGGATGTCCCTGGGATCCCGACACGTGTTATTATGCAGCACTTAAAGGACATTGTGACATTTTAGTGTGGGCTCGGGTCAACGGATGCCCATGGAATGGCGAAACGTGTTATGCTGCAGCCATGAACGGGCACTTGGAGATTCTTATGTGGGCCAGAACGAACGGATGCCCATGGGATGAAAAAATATGTACTACTGCGGCACGCCATGGACATTATGACACGTTGGTGTGGGCCCGGAGCCACGGATGCCCATGGGACAAGGATACGATAAATGAAGCAGCCCAATACGGACACCTTGAGATCGTACAGTGGGCACATGCGCAGGGATGCTCGTGGGACGTCAGCACATGTTCCCATGCAGCATACGGAGGAAAGCTTGATGTTTTGATATGGCTTCGAACGAATGGCTGCCCGTGGGATGCAAATACATGGAAGGCTTCAAATGCATCCTATAACAGTGATGACATGAGACGATGGGTACGTGCCCATGGGTGCCCACAAGACTAGTATATATATAATTGTAAACTACATATGAATTCCGAGGTTTATTCACCCACTGGACAATGTTTTTTAAGTGCAGGTCATGTATGATTCCGTGTATGCTTGCAATACATCATATGGGCCGGTAGTGTGTAGCTCATTAGCACGAAGCCACTGGACAATGTTCTTATGGTTTCCTTTAAGTGCAGCACGCCATGTATTTTTCGTTAGTGGGCACCCGTTGGCATATGCCCAACATAAAATATGAAGGTACCCACGTTCGGCTGCTGCACAAGTTATTTGTTCATCCCACGGGCATCCATGTTCTCTTGCCCATTTTAGAACATTAAGATGTCCCCGTTTCGCTGCACCTACACAAGTCTGTATATCCCATGGGCATCCATTTTCTCGGGCCCATTTAAGAACCTCGAGGTGGTTTGTGAGCGCTGCATTCGTGCACGTGGTTTCAGTCCACGGGCATCCGTTCTCTCGAACCCACTGGAGAACGTCTAGGTGTCCTCCAAATGCCGCCTCCGCACACGTTTCTTCATCCCACGTGAAGAGCCATTCCCGAGCCCATTGTATAATGTCTAGATGTCCTCCCCTCGCTGCATATGCACATGTGTCGCGATTCCACGGGCATCCATTGGTATATGCCCATTCAAGACATTCCAAATGGCCATTGCGTGCTGCCATGTTACACGTATATGAATCCCACGGACAAGCATGTTTATGTGCCCACTTCAGAACCTTAAGATGCCCATTTTCGGCTGCACCAGCACATGTCCATGTGTTCCACTTACATCCAGTGACTCGTGCCCATTGAAGGATGCCAAGGTACCCGCCTTCTGCCGCAGCCCTGCATGTGCCGACACCCCATGGGCATCCATTCTCTCGCGCCCACCGAAGAACGTAAAAGTGTCCTCCTTCTGCTGCATCTGTACAGATACGGTCATCCCACGGACATCCTTCTGCATGTGCCCATTGAAGCATCTCTAGATGTCCCCTTTTGGCTGCACCAGCACATGTAGCCCAATTCCATGGGCACTCGTTGTCTCGTGCATACTGGAGCATCTCAAGGGTCCCTCTCTTTCCAATCGTTGCACATGTTCTTACATTCCATGGGCATCCTTCTGCATGTACCCACATCAATTGTGGGAGGGTCGTTATGCGTGACATGTGTAGTCGGCGTGGGTTAATGTTCTGTTCATTCAACAGAATGTCTTTCCATTGACGGCATACCTGCAGAAGACACCCAGGCGACACGAATTTGAGCGCCGCCAATAAGATGATGCGCACTATCTCGGGCGGAAGCTCCATGGTGTACATGTAACTCGGTTTATGTAGTTTGATTACATTAAAATGGTTAATTATCCAGCTGGGATGTAACATTAACCCTAAATCCGATCATTCGGGTTCTTACTGTAAATGTTTATAGAAGAATATATACTATTTGTCTATATAATATGTCCATGTAATTAAATTATAAAACTATATACACACTTGGATGCAGTATACTCATTCACTTAAACATGTAAAACTAGGGCCATGGTATATGAGTCATGCAACCCATACGAACAGGCAGACCCATAGTGTTCACCATGGCCGCCTCTTCCCCGAAACGGCTCAAGAAGGAAAGCGAGCCACTCACCCGCTTCGTCGAGGTCCTTGATGAATGGAAGACGGTCGGTACCCTTGAGACCACCACGCTCAACGTGAACATTCCCGCCAAGATGAAGGAGATGGACACTGACTCGTTCACTGTAGCATGGCTGGAGCTTGGCATGAAACTGTGTGTGTCAAGAGATGTAGCCATAAATCATCTCAAGCTCGGCGCGCTTCCACCTGGTGCGATGATGGTAGACATAGGCATGCAACTTGTGTTTGCGCTTGCACATGATGGGTTTGTTCTGGAGACTGCGTTCGAGGGCGGCCTGAAACTCATGTGTTCGAAGAGGCGCACACTTCCCAGCGGCATCAAACGTGTTGGGTATGTTGTTTGCATATACGAAAATCCACATGTGCTTGCTTGTACTCATGTGTATTGTT
>Ga0233439_10005393_pt1 | contig 11877 bp, 10 predicted proteins | sample SI_123_September_6_FD_182713 | JGI IMG/M metagenome (GOLD analysis project Ga0233439, IMG submission 182713) | Seawater microbial communities from Saanich Inlet, British Columbia, Canada - SI_123_September2016_100_MG | ecosystem: Environmental > Aquatic > Marine > Inlet | place: Canada: British... | reverse complement strand
AATAAAAAAAATAAAACCAAATAATTAAAAGAAAACCAAATAATTAAAAGAAAACCAAATAATTAAAAGAAAACCAAATAATAATAGTAATATATTTTAATAGTAAATCTTTTAAAACTAAAAACTAAATAAGATGGACCAGATTCAATTAATAGAATATATTAAGAAACTAGATGACACTCAACGCAAGTTAGGATATAAAATTATTGTAAATGAAAAACAAGTCGGATTAATAGGCCTAAATGGTAAAAACATCAAAATACAGTTTCATCAAACCAAACATAATTCACATTTTAATAAAGTATTAAAGTCATTTTTGAATCATTTATATATCAATTATAATATTAATCATAACTTGTATCTGTTAGTATTCCCAGATGAGCATTCATTAAATGAAATATGTGACAGTTCTAGCAAAATAGTATTTATTAAAAAAAAACATCTAAAAAATAATAATCAGGAGTGTAATTTGTATATAATTAAAACTAGGCTTTTTAATGAACATCTTGATGAAACAGATGAAAACCAGTATGCTGATAAAAACTACTATATTGTTAAAAGCATATATCTAGATGAACAGGGGGTAGATAAGATAATGGATAAACGTAAAATATGGGACAAATATAACACATCTAAGCCCCAACAGAAGCATCCAGATTACATACACGTGGACCAGCATTATAAAAACGATAAATCGCTGTGGAAATACAAAACACAATTAAAAAGTCAAATAAATTTAACAGATGATACAAAAAACATAGATAATAAATACAATCTCGTTGAATATCTTAAAAAACAGAAAGATTCTAAATTAGACAAAATGTTACTAGAACAGCATCACGTTAATCTGTTTGACATTTACGAAAACCAGAAATTACTTAATAAATATAAAAATATATTCGATAAGGGGAAGGTGTGGATTTTCAAATTTATTTATAGCACAGGCGGTGAAAACATTACTATAGTAAAATCCTTTGATGAACTAGCCGATTATATTAACAATGTAAGTCTAGCCAATAAAAATAAATGGGAAAAACTCAATATGAATACTTATAACAGACTAAGTAAGTGGAGTAAGTCTTATTATTTTGTTGAATGGGTTCTGCAAGAATATATTACGAATCCAATGTTATATGAAGATAAGAAATTCCACCTCAGAGGCTACTATCTGTTTCATAGAATATCACCTAATAAAAAAGAAGGCTATATACTTAACAATCACAGAATCTTTACGGCTAGAGACCCATATAAAAACGGTGATTATCTGAATAAGGATATACATGACACCCACTTTGGTAGCACTTCTAAATATATTGACCTCATACCTGATATTAGTGATTTAATCGGGACAGTCAAGACTGCAAAACTAGAAAGGGATATATTGTATTTATTAAAACACATTTTAGATGCTACAAATACCGTATGTTATAAAGAAGATAAATCTTGTTATCATCTATTCGGAAGTGATATTATGATAACAGATGATTGTCAAATTAAATTTATTGAAATAAATGGTTCGGTTGGATTACCAGATTATAATGATAGCACCAAAAAAATAAATCACCCTAAGAAGATATTTAAAGGTGTTATGGATATGATTGTTGATGGTCATTTCCCACCAGATGGAACACAAAAAAACAATATGAGGAATTCTAGGTTGTCTGGAAGAACTAGCAGTGCATCAACTAGGAAATATCGTAGTGTGTTATCTGGGAAATCTAGCAAAAAAACCAAAACCAAGGCCAAAACAGCAACCGAACACCCACAATTTATTAAATTATAGTTTTTTATATTTTTACATTATTATTATTATAATTATTATGATTGTAGTTTTTATATAAATACTTATAATAATAAGGAAATTATAAAAGAAATTAAAAAAGATGATAAGGGTTCAAGATATTACATTATCAACAACAAATAATTTTATTTTATATGAATCAGAAAATATTATTGGGTATAATAGAGATATAAATAAAAAATTAAATGATAAAAAATTTAAAATATACCAGGGAGACCCTTTAAAATACAAAGAATTAATATTAAAAAACAAATATTTATCACCATATTATCCTATTTTGGAAAATATGAAGTTAAATATCGGTCAAAAAAATTTAAATATAAAAACAACTATAAAAACACAAGTTAAAACACAAAATAAATTATTTATAAAATACGCGTCTATATTTGATGATAATTTATATTTTTATTCAAATGAAATCATACAAAAATTTAATATTATAGATTTTATTAAAAATAATGATAATATACTTACTATTGGCAAACAACCATACTTCCTAGAACATTTAAAAATTAATAATTTACTGCAACACACTAATAATTACTTCATTCATATGAATAAATTTAAAAATAGCCGTAATAAGGATTTTAAAGACCTTGACATTCATCCAACCCAGAATTATTATTTTTTAAATAAACATAAAAAAGATATTAAAATAATAACCTTTGATGATAATATTTATCAACTTTTAAATCTAAATGTAAGCATACCTAAGCAAAAACTGATTTATATTCATTATTATAGAAATGACAATACCCTAAATAATGGTGCTAATACATATATGCAATTATATTACATTACATTTTTTATATTTGCTTTGGAAAACTTACTAAAAGGTGGGAAATTTATTATTTATATAATATTATTAACTAAAAAAATTTTGATGGACTTGTATGTTATTGCTAAAGATTTTTTTAAATCAACAACCATTTACAAACCTAACTTATTGGAGGGGTCATACATTGGAGATAGATATATAGTATTTGAAGGGTTTAAGGGACTCAATACGGAAAGAGAAGAAATATTAGATAAACTTAAAAAAGAATTAAAAAAAATACAAAAACTCTATCCAAATGATATAGATGATTTTAATATATATGAAAAAGAAGTTAGAACACACTACAATATTACAAAACCTTTAACAAAAAAAACACCATATCTTGACTCACTTTTAAATATTAGTCATGAAAAAAGGTTAGAATTGTATGATGATATTAAAATTTATAATAATAATCAGCAAAATAAAACAATAAAAAATTATGAATATATGTTTACATTATTAAATATCCCTGTAGGTTCCTTACCAAATTTACCAACTGTATCCCAAATTAATAAAAGTATTATTTATCTTAAAAAAAATAATATTGAGTTTAATGATTACAGCAAGGATAACTTTATTTTAAAAAATGAGATGGGGCGTAGTATTTTATATGACTTATATGGTCTTCACCAGCCAATTATTTACAAATTCAAAACATCCCAGCAAAATTATACAGTGGCAGAACCTAAACTAAAATTAACTTTAACTAAATCCCTTAAACTATCCAAAAAAAGAAAAAATCAAAACATTCAATTAAGAAGAGGATAATACAAGAATTTAAATATGTAGATGACGCTATTGATTATTATAAATCAAAAGATATTTTAAATTTGATATCTTACACATCTATTAAAAGACAGGATACTCAGGAGGAAAATGCAAAAAATATAATATTGGGTGATGTCTTAAATGAATCATATAAAACATTGGATTATTTAGAAAAAAATTTATTCGCCAGAAGATTACAGAAAAATAAACTGATTAAAATACAAAATAATTTGAACTACTATTCTAGTAATAGTAAAGATATTTCCAAATATTCAATACCTTATTTGTTAAATAAATTAATACCATATAGAGATGTTATAGATATAAAATGGACTATAATTTATGAAATATTGAATGAAACTGACCTTATTAAATCAAATTATAATTACAATATCCTACTTTTGAGTAATAATTATATGGGTGAGTTGGATTGTTTGAAGTATTATTGTTCCCTGAAAAATAGTAGGGTTTCATTCTTGACATCTAGTGACTTCAATGGTAGTGAAGTCAAACTTAATAATATTAATAATATATTTGATATCAGTCAGTCCTATACAAAGTTAAATCACGAAATAGACCTAGACCTAGATCCAGACACAGATACAAATGGTGGTATATCTGTAAATAATTTTTTTCATTCAAAATCTAATGGAATTATTATAAATACTAATAACTATAAAAATACATATAATATATTTAAACAACTATTTTTAATACTGTATTCATTAAAAGATGGTGATTCAATGCTTTTTAAATTACCCCTTCTACTTAATAATAAATCTATTATGAATTTAATATATATAGCATATCATCATTTTAAAGATTTGATTTTTTATAAGCCAATCCAAGAGAGAAATACAAGAGATTTTTATATTATAGGCATAAACTACAAACAAATTGATGATGAACTTCTAGACACAATAATACATCATATTAATGAGATAAATAACAATAATTTAGATTTTAATGATTTAGATATGTTTAATGATATATATCCCGAAGCATTCGGCATACAATTAGAGAGCATTAACACCATATTAACAAATAAATATATAAAATTTCAAGAAAAACAAATATATTATCACGACTGTTATGAATTTATTAATAAAAACATTTCTATGCTATCAAGACAGTATATTATGGAAAAAAATATAGAATGGATTAAACGTTATAAGTTTAAAAAAACTGATAGATAATCAACGATAATCAATGATAATCAACGATAAATTATAATTACACATATTTTGTATTTACTTATACTTTATTTTATTTTTATTATATTTAGTTTTATTAAAATGGCGAATATTCAATTAATAGAAAATAAAAAAATTAAAAATAAGACTCTATTTTATTTAGAGTATGCAATAATTAATGATAATTATAATCCTGGTGCTAAATCATATAAAATAGGAACAATAACTTTAATCAATAAAACTGTTAAATTACATTTAAACACAAGCAACTATCACTCCTATTTTAATAAAATAATTAAACTGTTTTGTAATCAAATTTATACTGATTTTAAAATAAATAAAAATCTTTATTATAGTATTGATATCGATGATGTTTTTATTAATGAAATTTGTGAAAAAAGTAAAAACATAGAATTTATTAAAACAATTTATTTAAACAATGCTAACAAACAATACAAATTATATATTATTAAAACACACTTATTTAATGAACATTTAACTGAAAAAGAAAAGAAAAAAAGAGGTGTTGATAAAAACTACTATATTGTTAAAAGCAAATATCTAGATGAACAGGGGGTAGATAAGATAATGGATAAACGTAAAATATGGGACAAATATAACACATCTAAGCCCCAACAGAAGCATCCAGATTACATACACGTGGACCAACACTACGAACGAGATAAATCGCTGTGGAAATACAAAACACATTTAAAGAGTTTAATAAATTCAAAGGAGGATAAAAAAAATATAAATAATAAATATGAATTAATTGAGTTTCTTAAGGGTCAAAAGGATAATAAATTAAATGAAATATTACTAGAACAATATCACATTAATTTATATGATATTAATGATAATAAGAAATTAATTAATAAATACAAGAATCTATTTAATAATGGGAAAGTATGGATTTTCAAATTTATTTATAGCAGTGGCGGCAATAATATTACTATAGTAACATCCTTTGATGAATTAGTCGATTATATTAATAATGTAATTTTTGCAAATAGAGGCAAATGGCATAATCTTAATCTTAAAAAATATGAAGGGCTAAATTCAAAAGGTAAAAATTTTTATTTTATTGAATGGGTTCTGCAAGAATATATTACTAATCCATTATTGTTTGAAAATAAGAAGTTTCATCTACGTGGATATTATTTATATTATTATAATAATACAAAATATAAAAAAGACGGCTATTTTTTAGATAATCAGGGAATATTTACTGCAAAACTACCCTATAAGAATGGTGATTATCTCAATAAGGATATACATGACTCACGTGGTAAAACAACTATTAAACCAGTTAATTTTAAACCCGATTTAGTAGAGTACTCAAAATTAAGTAAAAAGGTATGTGATAAGATAGAAGACCAAATAAATTATTTATTTAAAAATATATTAGCAGTGACAAATACTAAATGTTATTCTGAAAATAAAACCTGCTATCATTTGTTTGGAAGTGATATAATGATAACAGATGATTATAGGGTTAAATTAATAGAAATAAATGGACGTCCTTCTTTTCCTGATTTAGGAAAAATAAATTATCCGCATAGTATTTTTGAACAAGCAATGACCCACATTGTAGATAAACAATTCCCACCTAAATTTGAGGTTCAAGAAAAATCTGGTAAAAGTAAAGATAAAAGCAAAAGCAAAAGCAAAAGCAAAAGCAAAAGCAAAAGCAAAAGCAAAACAAAACCATCTTCTAGGAAATCTAGCAAAAAAACCAAAACCAAAACTAAAACCAAAACCAAGACAGCGGCGGAACAGCCCCAATTTATTAAATTATAGTTTTTTAATATTTTTAAACAGTTTTAAACATTTTTAAAGTTATCGGTTTGCTTATATTATTAACATTATTTACACCATTCACACCATTATTTGGTTAATTTAAACCATATTTAATAAATATATAACACATGACATATAACATATGACATCTATGACATCTATGACACCTATGCAACACATAACTAAATAAAAAAAAAATTGAAATCAACTACCCCTATTATTATAATTTTAAGACAATAGAAGATTCCCGCTCATTATTGATTTTGGAACAATGACTGCTTATTACTCACCCGATCAAACTCGCAAATTGATGTCTGCAACTATGGCGCACGAAATACAGCAAAGTGGTAGCCCACCAGATATGGGCGCACACAAAGAGGTGAAATCTAATAAATATGCCGAAGAACTTAAAGCAGTCACAAAGCCTCAAAAGGGTCGTTTTATCCCTATCGCAATTAATAAAAGGGAACACAATAATACACCTGTTGGTGGGCACACTAATAATGAACCCAAACTACATGATTATGAATTAAAAATGGTATATATCATTGATAAATTGGCGGCGTTCAAACTGGCTAATCGTGAAAAATGTGTTAATATTGGGGAATCTACTTTCGTAAATGTTAAAAATGTTAAAAATGTTAAAAATATTAATCAATAGATTTCGACATTTAAAACACTATTAAATAAATCAAGTAAAAAAATATATTTATAAAAAAACTATATTTAAAATAAAAAAAATATTAAAATAAAGGTAATAGTTAAAAACTGAAAGGGGACATTAAGTAAAAATGGATTTTATAGAACATTTGGATTTTATTAATAGGCACATAACTTTTTTTTCATTTAAAGGTAAAACCGCACGTCAGGTTGATGTGATTGATGATATTAAAGTTAAAGCGGGCGGTGAAGTCTTATGTGTTAATGATAAATGTGATAATGGTAATGGGGAGGGTAATTGTAATGTGAGTTGGTTTCGAAAGATTGAGAAATGTAAGGATACTAATTAATTCCTAGATAGCCATCCTAGCATTCCATTTTTGTAATCAATAATATTAGTGAATCCTGCTCTTGCTAATTCATTAGCTAGACAAACCCCTGCACTACATTTGGAATCATAGCAATATACTAAGATTGGCGTATCTTCTAGGGGTATTTTGTGTTTTTTAAGATAATCTCCGAATGGTTTATTTTGTTTAATCATTTGTTTAATATTTTCCTTTATTTCCACAATTGTCATTTTCTCTGCCTGTTTGTAATATAGATTTGCGGATGTTTTAATGTGGTTTTGAAGGAAGTAGGATTCAGGTAATGCGTTAATTATTAATCTATCGCAATTTTTAAGGTGTCTTTTTACTTCTTTTTTATCAACCTTACAAATGATAGCCTGTGTTCCTAATTTATGACTCCATTGTGTCATAGTTTTGTTTGAAACTATAAAATGAAAATGTGAGAGATAACTGACACCATCTTCTTTATATGGTTGAGGGCAATCTAAATGAACGTATGCTTTACCATTTGCGTCTAACTTAACAAGACCATTATTGTTTGAATTTTGGTATGCTTTTGGAAACTCTATTATTTTGTCGGTATCTTTTTGTCTAGACGCGAAATAATATAACAAACAGTTACTATATTGCTTACCTATATCAATAAGTTCTTTTTGTGTTCCGTGAGTTCTTCCTAGAATGGGAATATTTTCAGGAAACATTTTCCAATTTTCATTATTTAAACTATATATGTTCTGGCTATTTGTTTTTTTAACCTCCGTGCAAGTAGAACATATCTTGTATTGTGGCTGAGATTTTTTTTTTGTTTTTTTAGACACCATTATCTTTGAATTTGTTTTATTATATTTTGTTATTATATTTTATTTTAGTTTTTATTGTTGTTTTTATTGTTGTTTTTATTGTTGTTTTTAATTTTTTTGTTTGCTTATGTTAATACAAATAAAATAGTATTTCTGTTTTATAGATTTGATAAAAAATAAGTTATAATAAAGTGGTTAGGGATTTACTGAGGTTAAAGGGATGGAAGAAAGAGATTATTGTCATATGCTTAATATCTTTAGGGAATCTATACAAGATGCAAAACGATGTAAGACTGATTTAATATTTTTTCAGAATTATAATGTTAGTAATTATATTATACATCAAAAAAGAGAATATGAAAGTATTATTACGGAAATATATGAATATGACCTACTTCCATCGGGTTTAAAATCACAATCGATCACTGAAATAATACAAATACAAAAATATAAGAAATCCTGTGAATTTATAAATATTAATAGTATATTGTCAGAAGCTGAAAAAAAAACTAATGCTAAAATAAAAGTTCTGAAGAGTGATATAGTTATTAAACAACAAAAAATAGATGAACAATACTCTCAAAAAGATACAACCCGCACTGATTACAAAACCCGCAAAGAACGCCATCAAATTAAAAAATCACAATATATAAGGGAACTTCTTTCTGAAGAGGATATGATGATATACATCGACGGTTTAAAAGAAAAATATTCCAACCTAACTATAAGAATAAATGAATTAGATAAAACTACTTATATATTTCGTGACTTAAGTAAATTATGTAATTTTAGAAGAGATTCTAAATTAGAGTGGTATCAGAAAATTGCTGAAAAACTAATAGAATCAGATGTATCAGATGTATCAGATGTATCAGAAATAAATGCTATCTTACAAAAAATAAAAAAACAAGAACAACAATTAAATGAAAGATTGGAAATCCTATGGCCAAAAATTTTTGACACAACGTTATCTATTCATTTTAAAAGCCTAAATAACTATTATATAATCACAATACTTATGCAAAATAAAAATATATCAAATGAACTAAAAACACTGCAAGAGAAAAATGCTGGAATCCAAACACTCACGGATTTATTGGATCCCGAAGCAAGTAAAATAACACAAGAAAATCAAACAAGCAATAATGAAATTGTAAGATTTTTTGATTATTTTAACAATATTTCTGATCTAGAAGTATTAATAAAACGGCAATCAAACCCTTCTAAATGGAATAGCGAAAGAGAAGAAAAAATTGATGCTTATTGGAGCAAATATAGAGAAATATTTAAACAAACTACAAATATCTGGAAAAAAATTAAAACATTCGCTAAAACTAACTCTATTATGGGATTCGACTTATATACAGGTAAACCTGTTTATGACCCGGACACAACTAACAGTTTTGGAGGAGGCTCTAAAAGACCAAGTAAAAGACCAAGTAAAAGACCAAGTAAAAGACCAAGTAAAAGACCAAGTAAGAGACCAAGTAAAAGACCAAGTAAGAGACCCGCTAAAAGACCAAGTAAAAGACCAAGTAAAAGACCAAGTAAAAGACCCACTAAAAGACCAAGTAAAAGACCAAGTAAAAGACCAAGTAAAAAGCCTCGTCGGGGACCAGGAAAAAAATAAAATAAATACTAAATTAATCTTTCAACAAATAATGTCTAATCATATCACGATAGTAGTCTAGTGAGTTTAATTTTAAATTTTTAAGTTTTGATTTTTCATCATATTCTCTAACTGTAAGAGACATTTCAAACAAAGGGTCATTCTCAAATTCGGCAGCCTCATTTAAATTCATTGGTCCTCCCTGATAACAGAGTGTCATTTTACTAGCACTAGACAGTTTCTGGTAGTATTCTGGATTTTTATATACTAAATACCTCTTTGTCTTAACGTGATTTTCAACTAATTTTGGTATAGGATAGGGTATTCCTATGTTTTCTAGAAACATTCGCCCCTTTACTTCGTGATTCAAAGACCCATAGTCGCCCATTCTCTGACTGTTTCTCTTATCTGGACATTTGATTGTTTCCTCGTCAATCTCTAATTGAATCAAATGACCTATATCGTGAAGAAATAAGGCTATTACAACATCTATGGGCTGCCCGTCCTTTTCAGCAAACATTGCTCCTTGAATCATATGCTCGTTCTGAGTTATTTCCTCACCAATATAGTCTTTCTCTCCAAATAGTTCATAATAACGGAATATTTTATCTATAATATCATTTACGCTATCAATGCTTTTATTCATATTAGTAGTGTTTAGTATTGTTTAGTAGTGTTTAGTTGTTTTTATATTATTACATATACTTTTTTGTTTTTATAGTATTGAACGTGGTCTAGATACTTACTCCCTTTTTCGCTTTCTTATTGATTGCAGTTTTCTTTTGTGGCTTGCTTGGTTTAACTACTTTAACTGTTTTTTTTCTATTCAGTGTTGTAGTTTTTGTTTTATTAGGTTTATCGGATTTGTTGGTGGATTTATTGGTTGATTTGTTGGTGGATTTATTAGATTTGTTGGATGTTTGTTTAGTTTTGTGAGGTTTGCGTTTCTTTTTCCTTCCTCCTCCTTTTTGCTGAGATTTTGTATTTATATCTTGGTTCATCTTATCATTAAGTTCTTTAACTGATTTTGTTAAATCATCCAACATTTCATTAGATGATTGCTCTGATGTGTTGTTGTTATTGTTGTTATCTTCTCCTTTCTCTGGATTAGTATCCTCTCCCTCTTGGTTACTATTTTTACCTGGTGATAAGAATCCTGTAATTCTATTAGCAACACCATTCCAGAATCCACCTATCAAACCGAATGTATTGGTTAATAAATTATTACTAGTTCCTTTAGTTGGGTTGTCTTGTTGGTTGTCTTGTTGGTTGTCTTGTTGGTTGTCTTGTTGGTTGTCTTGTTGGTTGTCTTGTTGGTTGTCTTGTTGATTGTCTTGTTGATTTTCACGTTTTTTGTTCTTGGAACCATTGGTCTTGACTGAATTAATACTATTGATTACTCTTTGGTTTCCTGATGTTTTATTATTTTCACTTTCTTTGAGAATTTTCATAAATTTAACCTTTTCTGGGTCAGATAGATTATTTATTTGTTCTACTAGATGATTTTCATCCTCCAATTTCTGTTCTTTGTTTTTTGGCATAGTTCAATTATTTTTAAATAAATATTCTAGTTTAATTAATTATTAGATAATGATTTTATTTAAAAAATGGTTTTATTTATTTAAAAATGTTGAAGTTAAAAAATATTGAAAAACTCTAACAACATATTACTTAAAATGCTGCATACATTTGGGATTCCATACCACTAACTGATGTTTTATTTGAAATGTTACAAGTTAATCCTGTATTGGTGTTGATATTACCGTTATTTGCAAATCCCTCTGTTGTTTGTTGCTGTGGGCATAATACTTTAGGGATAGGTGGTTCAAGAGGGGTATTTCTGTATCTAATCATTTGGCAGGGTTGAAGATGTTCCATCTTGGTGTTTAATACTCTGTCATTCATAGTGTTGGCAGGGGTGCCTTTAAGAGTAATGTTAGATGGTTGGCAAGTGGTCATATCTCCTTTAGGGCAAGGATTCAAGTATTTCTTTGTTGGACATTTAGAGGCTAATCTAGTTGTTCCTCTGAGGTCGGTTTCTAAATCAACAAGATTTCCTTGAATGTGACTAACATT
>Ga0233439_10005391_pt1 | contig 11880 bp, 3 predicted proteins | sample SI_123_September_6_FD_182713 | JGI IMG/M metagenome (GOLD analysis project Ga0233439, IMG submission 182713) | Seawater microbial communities from Saanich Inlet, British Columbia, Canada - SI_123_September2016_100_MG | ecosystem: Environmental > Aquatic > Marine > Inlet | place: Canada: British... | reverse complement strand
TTTTAATTGAAAATATATTGCTTATTATATCACTATTCTTTGAAAGCTCAATTCCAATTACGCTTGTAGAGTGACTTACATTGACCATTGATATTTCTGCGCTCTCAATAGTTATTGCGAATACAGAATTTACCCTATCTATATCATGAGTCACGCTAATCTTCGTCTCGGTATTATTATCATTTCGAGTAATTTTTGCAGGCTCCCCTACTATCTTTGAGTTCTTGGACCAATCAACTGCATCCGAACCCCTCAGACCTTTATCATAATCCAAATCTTCATCGAAAATTTTTCTCCAAGTATAATCTGCACTCAAGATATCCGTAGATACAGGCATTCTTTTGCCTGATATGCTAATCTTGCCTTCAAGATTTAAATCTCCAATATTAGACGAATCATTAGGATTAACTATATAAACTTCACCAGTTGTAGTATTAATTATCTTTGAAACCCTAACAACGGGATAGTGAGACAAATGAATGATATTGTTATTAAAATTATTAACAATTGCTCTTTCATTGTTAATTATAATATCTTGATAAATACTTGATATATCTTCTATATCAGAATATCTGAGTAGTTCGACGCCATTTGAGCTAGCTTTCGATATAACTTCTCCACTTACAATTTTTTTATTTGAAATAAAGCTTAGTTGATCAAACCCAAAAGGACTTCCTCCGGTTTCTGGATTTAAATCTTTTTCAAGCTTATAATTTCCTCCAATATTGCCGAACTCATCTGTCGATTCCGCATATAGCAGGCCAGATTTGCTACCAGTAACGCTTACCATTGAAAATACTGGCTGCATCGGAAGTATTCCGCTCTTAAATGCTATGAGCCTCCTTTCTTCGGAGGTTCTCTCTATGTCCTGATTCTCTTGGCCCAGTATATGATTATTTCTATCATCAGCCGCGTTACCCGTCCCGGAGAGATCAGCATATATGAATGACTCAGAGTTGCTTATTATATTTCTTCCAAGCAAATAGGCATCAACCTTTCCGCCAGTGCCAGAATCTATAATTCTATGTGACCCATTATTTGTCTCTATTGTCTCAGTTCCATCCCTGAGCATTAGCGAATCCCCAGGCTCTATTATTATAGAGTCAGAAATACCCTCTGCCGTTAATATTGCGTTCTTATAGCCTGCTGATGTTCCGATGTTAGAGCCACTAAATATAGATAATATTCTTGCCCTAAATGATGAATCAACCTCTCTATTGCCGCCCCCAAATGTTGCGACAATATTTACAACAGATAAGGCCTCTCCAAGATTCGACGTGTTGATCTGGAACGGAGCAACATTACCAAAGGTTCCGGGCCTAAGGGCTTGTATCGGAATTTCCATTGCATAGGCGCTATTTAATCCAGCTAAGTTTAATGACTTTCTAATTCTGTTTGCGGTAGAAGCCAGCTGGCCCTTATCAGATGAGCTTATCGTGAAGTTGCCTACCGTCTCAAAGGTTGCACCACTTTTCGAGTTCAATATAGTTCCAGCAGGAATTTGTATATCAGATATAATACTGCTCGTTCCAAAAACTACAATTCCATTCGCTGAAGTTCCAGTATTTCTAGACAGACCAAAATTTGCCGCAAGTCTATCCAGGTCAGCTCCAGTTGTGGTTGCCAAGGCCTGCCTTTCTGATACCTCCATAAGAACATTATAAAGCTGCGATAACTGATCGGCCTGAACATCAACGAATAAATCCCGAGACACCGTCCCTGGTTTGGTATCTAGGTCTGGCTGAGTGAGCCTTAATCTGTCTATCATTGAAGATACAATCTCACTAAAAGATCTAAAAGATGCCATAATATTTTCCTAAATTAACCTTACCGTTATTGATTCAGATATCTCCGAAAGTTGTTGGGTTATTACTGATATAAAAACATTATATAATCTTGGGTCACTAACATCTCGTTCCACCCTAACCCCCTTTATGCTTAATATCATTTCGGATGGTGATAGTATTTGCTTCTGAATTTGAATCTTTTGTAGACCAATAAGCTTTGATATTCCTTCATATACTGTTTGCTCAATTTTAGATTCCATTAAATCATTATTTATATGATTATCAGAACTTATTATACCAAGCTCACTTCCATATTCCTTATGATACTTAATACTACCTTTTTTAGTTAAAAGCATTTTTACAATATCCTGCCTTAACTTTGAATTCTTCGTAACCGTCTCCAAAGTACCTTCTTTGGTAAGTTTCAGGTCGCCATTTTTTAGCTTTAAACCAAAAGACATTAACAAAATCCTATTAGCTTTTATTTATATATTTGGTTAAAAAATAATAGAAAAAACAATAGGAAATTAACCAGCCGGACCTTTAGCGTTACTTACTCCAAATGCCTTATCTTGAGCATCCACAGATAAGTTCGATCTAAAAATATCATAAACTGAGTTTATAACTAGCGTTATTATGTTCACTGAGTCAATCATGCTCATCTTACTTTTTTCAATAATACTAAAGTGTCCGGAGGGAAACTCAGAGAGCATATTATTATACTGCTCATCATTAAGAAGCCCAAGGAGCGCCCCCTCTGGTACGGAAAATAGTGCCAAAGAAAAAGCTACTGCGTCGATGATGCCCACGCCCTTGTGTGCCCCAAGGATTGAAGAAACCTCAGTCATCGCCTTGTCAGCGCCTGATTCAGCAACTCTTTTCGTTTCTTCATCATTTTTGTTCATTTTCGAATCAAGCGCGACTCCAACTGCTCCAATTATAGATGTTATCGGCCCCATTAAATGCGCGTTGCTAATGCTTGACTTCCTAAACGTATTTTCTTGTAAATTTATTAACTCTGAATCAGTTCCTCTGCCTAAAAATAACATCATTGAATCTTCAACCATTTTCGCTGATCGATAATACTTCTCGGATGTACTATCGCTATTAACTTTTATCTGCTTTGTCTTAGCTCCCTCAGCAGTAGGCTTCGCACTTTCATCTGGCTTGATCCCTGTTCTTTTCTGGCTCCTCCTTATCTCTTCTCTCTTTCTGTCAACATGCTTTGCTAACGCAGGAATTGCGTCATATAGCCTGCTCATTATCATCGCCTCAAGCGGCCCAAGCGACTCACTTAGCCTAGATGGCTCAACAGAGTTCTCCGCCCCTGGCAATGGGGGGCTAGGAAAGGTCCCAGAGGCATTATCAAGCCTTATTCTTATAACCGCCTCTAATAATGTTGGTCTAATCCTCTTCTTATTTACAATTCTTTGTGAATCCGGCAAGAATGGCTCTGCAACTATTTTCTCAGGCTCATTTATACATCTCGCAATCTCCCCATCATGTATTGGTGGGAATAAAAGATGGCAATACTTATAAAATCCTTCTTTATTTTCCAAGTTTAACACATTGGCAGGATCTTTTGATGGCGCACCATAAAGCTCCCTAAACAACTTCTCAGCTCTTCCTTTGTCATCTTTTAATGAATTTATTATTAAAAGGTATTCGCTAGTCCCTTTTTCTTGAGAGTTTAGAAATCCTTTAAATGCTATAAAAGCCTGGGTAATATCCGCTCCAATTGGGAGGTTCGTATTATAACTTTTTAAAACAATTTCCGCAGAATTACCAACACCTCGTGCTGCTTTTTTAATATGATCAACAGCAGTGCTAATTGGCTTCATTGACTCATCATCTATCGTTGGATTTGCGTCTTTTGCGCTACCAGAATTTATAAAATCAAACATTTTTGACTCATGAACTCTTTTTTCTTCTGCATTTTGTCTTTCGTTTAAGACTCCCGCTAGACCGCCTCCAACCGCAGCTCTTGGAATTCCTTCATCTAAATTTGTAGACGCTAAATTAAGCCCTCCATCTGAATCTAAATTATATAAACAAGTTCTGCATGATGGAATATCAGCAGAAGATGGCATCCCTATCATCCTTAAAAATGTATTCTCATAAGATTCTAGAGCACCCTGCCTATCTGATATCAACTTTATAGAGCCAAACGCACTGTTTCCGTCGTCATCAATCGGCATCCAAGATGACCTCATCGAAGAGAGGAGACTAAAGAAGCTTGAAAAGCTTTCAAATGCAGCAAATAATGCTTTTGTATATTCGTTTACAGATTTATCACCTTTTGCTGAGCTTTTCAAGAGATCCTCAGATATGCTCTCTCCTCCTAGCGTTAGTCTAATAACATCTTTTGCAATAGCTATTTTCGAGGATAGTGCTGTCTTGCCCATCTTTTCAGCTGCTTTTATTCTATCTTGTAAATTTTCAGTCATTTAGTTTTCCAATTTTGTGCCAAAGGCTTGTGGCCTTGACTTTGCGAGACCTGCATTATCGTCTGGGTCTATGGCCAATTCCTCTGTTACTCTATAAGCAATCGTTAAGACTCTATCTATTTTCATTATTGATCCAGGGCCAAAGTCTTCTTCCTCAAGCAAAATTTGCGCTTGATCCGGAATACAATCAACTTCATTTTCAGCATCATTATTATTGCTTAATATTATGCCTCTTTCCGCCCAAGCCTTAACCATTATCCCACATATGTAAGCTCTAATAAGCACCTGTCCTGGGCCATCGGCTTGAATTGCGGCAATATACTTCTCACCTTCCTTAACAATCAGTCTGCTGCTATCTTCATTTGGAGCAACCAGCTTCGCCGTTCCTCCCGTTGTATCTTTCAGTATCTCAACTCTAACCTTATCTGACCAATCTCCAGCTTCAGATAAGGGGTCATCATACGAGTCTCTTGGCAATATCTCTATAAATGCTTTTTCACCTACAGTCGCAAGAAGATAGTCGCCTATTCCTGATGCATATTCGGCAGCGCCAGTAACTTTTGGCATCTCCGTAACTCCATCAGATATGTCATCGTTAAAATCTGTAGCTGGATCAACAAAGGGAGTGTCTGTCTCTTCTGTATCATCAACTAGTTTGAAGCCTGTATTCAGCGGATTCACAACCCAGGAGCAGGTGTCATCTATCGAATTACCAACACATGCGCGCATCGTATCATAAAGCGCAGAAACATTTTCCATATTCCACTGCGCTCCATTTAGCCTAGCTAGTAATTCTTCAACAGATTGTGATGAAGATAGAGCATCTAAAATTGCTTCTGATCCATTATCAACAAAATCTTTTAATGACTGAATACATGATTGAGTATCCGTAACTATAGGTCTAAAATCATCTGGCCAAACTCTATCTGGGTCTATCTCTGGAGTATCTATATCAAAAAGGGCTCCATTTAAATCTGCAGTTTGACATGCTTGAGCAATTTCATCTGCAACATCTCTCATGTCAAAGAAATAAAGTCTTGGAAAGTCAAATATATTTAGCGTTTGAACCGCATCCTGCAATTGCTCTAGGCCCTCTGAGGTTGCCATAAAGTTATGGATTGGATACTCTGGGTGTGGAAGTCCATCCTCCCATCCTCCTGCTGGCCTGTCCATCTCTTGATTTCCAAGCGAATCCATTGAAAAGCCAAGCCCCGAAAGAAGGGGTTTATCAAATATTGCATTTATTGGATCTACTATAATAGTATCAATAAAATTCATAAGAAATCCAATTAATCCAGTTGCATTTGCCTTGAGCTTATTTGCATTAAAGTCTTCTGCTGCAATATTTCCTGTGGAAAAATCATGAGAATTTAAATCAATTTGATCATTATTTGAGGCAAGTGCTGTAGCGTTTGCCTGCATTCCAACTATCTGCTCTCCAGGAACGTCATTCCCGAAATATGAAACTGGCCTAAATACATCCTTCTTTTCTCTTGATGTATTCATTTTTGAAGCAGAAAGTTTATTTATTAACTTAGCCTTTATTGAAACTATTCTATTCCCACTAAATTGAATTCCATTTTCTTTAATAAAGTAAACATTTGCATCATCGTCAATCATCGCAACCTTGGGAACTCCTGGAAAAACTTTTTGGCTAACCGTTTCAACTAAGGGCTCGATAGGCTCTCCCCTCTCATCAAACTCTCTTCTAAAGCTCGATACAGGCATTGTTAGTGGAGCGATATTGTTTGTTCCTGCGGAAAAATAATCAGTATGCCCATCTACAGGGCTAATAAACCCTGTCCTTCCAGTTTGATCATCCTTGGGGGAGGTATTAGATATCACAAGATCTTCACCGGCAAGGCTCAATAAAGCGGGCGCAGAGTCTAGCGTCTGCATATCACTTATTAGTTTTGGATCATAAAACATTGAGAAAAACCAATCAAATGCTAAATTATCTGTCTTTCCGCCATTGTTAAACTCAAACTTTACATCTAGAGAATTAGAGTTATATTTTACTGACTTTGAAAATGATGCTCCAAAAGTTCCGTCGAACTCATTGGAGTTAAACCTCATAGTATCTTTGTTAACATTTTCAAAGCCATCCTCAGTTTCTTCGCCTAGAAAAATATTTTCGTGCTCTCTATCTAAGGAGATAATAAAATCTCCATTTACCGGCTCAACCAGTACGTCTGGGGGCAGGCCGCCTTCGCAGCCAGGAGCTGTAGTATCAACATTTGGCCTACCATTAAATGCATTCGACGGAGTATTGCCGTTACTAGTAACACACTCAGGCGGAAGCTGCGTATAAGCCTGGGCCATTGGAAGTACCTTGCTTGGATCAATATCTCCTCCTGGCATCGCCTTCCCAACCACCATTCCCGCTATCATTGTTGGGTCCAGACATGTATCGGACCCATCCATATCCATATCTCCGCTTCCAGTTGCGCAGCTAAAATTAAATATTAGCTCCATCATCTCAAGGAACATCATTAATATTCCAAGTATTGGCTCAAGAACTTCAATATCAGCATTAAGGCTAAAGATATGTTCACTTAAAGTTTTTTCAAGCGCTTTTATTGATGCGTAATTTTTGTTCTTAATTGCACTATCCAGTGCAACAATAATTTCATTTATTGCGATCATCCATCCGATAATTTTAACAAAAACGCATTGCAACAACTCTAAGAGGTGAAGCAATAAGTTTAACAACATTACTGGGATTGAAATCTGCGGAAGCAAAAGAAGCAAATCATAAAGGCAGGCAAACAATCTAACAACTGCTCTTGCAGTTTTCCATGGATTCATTAATGCGCATAGTACATCAATTATACACATGATTATTTTTATAGGAATATACAATAACTGAAGGTTTCTTAAGTTAAACTTCAGCTCTGCAGTTAGATGAAAAGATAGGTCACAAAAACTATTTATAAATTCTTTTGAAGTAGATGAAACATCCATTGTAAATTTTGTAAATTTTAATAAATACTTTTTAATTAATTTCTTTAGTTCCTTTATCTTGCCCTTTGCATAGTCTGATGCGCCGCCGACCATGTCTCCGACAAGCTCGTCTACCATTAGCCCTAGGTCGCCCAAGTCAAGACTAAGTCTCTTGCCCTCTTTATTCGCATTGGAGATTCGAATTGTTTTACATGGGTCAAATTTATCGAGCTCACCCTTTTCGAATGGCGGCACAACTATTGACGCCGTAACTTTAATTCCGTCGAATACAAGCGATCCAGTTATATCAACTCTTCTGTCAGCAATAAAATAAAGCGTATTTTTATCAGTGCCTATCGTCGTTACTCTTAAAGTTTTGCTAGTTATGATCGCCAAATCCCTAAGTGACTTGCCGCCCGAAGGCTCGGCAGGTATTTTCCCTGGATAATATCTGTTACCAGTATGGTCCGTTACATACAGTAGTTCTGGAATATTAAATCGAATTCCTGCAGAATTTTCTACAATAGACTTAACTGTAAGTTTATATTTGGACCCGTCATCATTTGCTAGTAATAAATTTGGCGGAATTAGTGTGCCACTTTTTATAAATATTGACTTTAGATCAACTTTATCTATCAGGCCATTGCCGCTCCTACTCTCTGCGGTTGGACCCTTTATGGCAAGAGGATCTCCGCCCCCTAGCAATGATCCAAGATCTATGTCTATGTCTCCAAGAGAATCGGCATCAATTGGCGGAGGAGAAAAGGAGCCAGAAGCACTAATTAAATCAATCTCTTCTTTTTTCTCTCCTGTTTTTGGGTCTGGTTTGCTTTCAGACTTTACCAGGCCGACAGTTACTCCGGCAAGTTTCTCGCCAACAGTTACATTTAGGCTCGGTTTTATTTTTAATGGATTAATGCCGCTAATGCTAACTTCTGTTCCAGTTTTACGAAACTTGTAACTATTCATACCCTGCAATATTGCATCGCTATTTAAAAATATAGTTCTTGGGTCAATTGGTTTGGCTTTTTTAACCCCTATGGCACCTATATCATGATGATTTAATGATTTCCTCTTGCTCAAAGGCTTTTCCAGCTCAGCCTTAGTGCTGGCTATCCTTATGTCTTCGCCGGTATATGTAACTCCTCTTTCGGAGAAATTTAGATCTTCAGAGCTTTTAATTTCAATAGTGCATCCGCCATATATTGATGAATCATATTCAATTCCATATAAAGAATCCCTAATATGCACCTTGACATCTGCCCACCCCCGATACGCCGTTAGTATATCGTCACATACAACAACTGCTCTATCACTCTTGGATAGAGGAAGTATGTCCGATGGAGATGGAAGTCTAGTTCCATTAATAGATAGCTCATATCTAAAGTCTGGATTGTAATTATTAAAAACAACACCAAGCCTTGATATTTTACTCTTAACTATAATTTGATTTCCACTAACCTGCTTTATGGCATCCCATACATCTGCGTCAGCTAGTATTTTTTTATCTTTATTGTTTAAAATTGTAGTAACATCACAATTATTTACAAACCCACCTAGTTTGCTAATCTTCGCAAAAGAGCCAATTACCGGAGGGTTAGATATAAATGCGGCGTCTTTACCGTCCACTCCCCCTATTCTAACTAGGGCAAATTTTGATTTAAGCTGAGTGGAGGTAACCTTATTTGTGCTTGTTATTTTATCTATTCTTTGGCTGCATATTATAAAATATGCAAATTTTACATTCTTGAGTCTAGAAAAATTTAAATAAGAAAAGCTGCCAGGAAATGATAGAGTTGCTTCATCATCTGCCGTTGAAACAAAGTCTCCAGATTCTCCCAACTTAAACTCTATATTTTTAGCAATTTGAGCCCTAGTAATCCCAGTCTTGAGAGAGTCCATAAACAGACCATCTGCAGGCTTAACAACATCTATTATTTGAGAATCCATTGAAAAATCATAAATTGGATTTTCACTTTCATCGTCACCTTTAGCATTGCAAATCATCAAGTATGCATAAAGATTATTTGATGGCTTTAATATTCCAGATTTAGAAGCTAATTTTATCTTTGGACTAGTACCGTCCGATAGAACTGGGACATTATAGGCATAATGTGTCTCAAAAGCAGATGTTTCTGACTGATGCTTTTTATAGCCATCTGGATATATTTCACTAAGAGGTGCTTTTATTTTCAAAGCAGCTGTTTCTCTATCCTTCGTCTCTCCCCTCAGCCTATCTTCAGGAACAACTCTTAGCAAACCTAGCCCTACTGGATAAGCTTGGCCATTCCCACCTATAAGCTCCATATTAAGATCTGCAACATTTGAAAAGAGACCTGTAAACTCGCCCATATTAGCATCAAAATCTTGTCCGCTAAACTCTAAATGTTTTGGCGTAGATTTTACTAAGTCAACCTCTGCATCGGAGAAGTATCTGATTCTTGATTGAGTTTCATCTGCATCGTTTGTAAACTTTATTCCTGCTATTCCGTCTAAATGATCACCCTTAAGTACAAACCATGGATAAGTAGAACCTTTTGTTATTCGATCTCCATCAAACTTAAATTCAAGACCAAGCTTTACGCCATTTGGAGGACGTCTCCTTAGCTCCATCTGCCTTTCGGCAACCTTAAATATTTGACCAGTATTATCTATAATATATGGAACTAACCTTATCTTTTCAGAATCTGTAAACATATAAAGATCATTTGTCAAAAATGGAACGGCGAGATGCTCTAGCCCAGTCTTCTCATCTTTGACTAGCACTGGAGAGCTACTATTTTTTATCCAAATCGCAGGAATTGACGCCGGCCAGTTGAAGGCTTCGCTGCCATTTTTAGTAATATTTTTTGAGTCACTTAAGTCGACAAAATTTGGCCGATTCGAAGACATGAGCCCACTTACCGAACAAAGCTTATTTCTAAAATATTGCTCGTCATTCTCTCTTATTTTCCGCTCAGCCTCTTGATCAGACTTATTCGAAAGAAAAACATCAGCCCTATTCATTTCGCCTGCAAGCATCCCCACGTCTGGGATTCCAGCAGGTGATAAGTCAACAGTATTTGGATAGCCAAGATCTTTTATTGAAAAAGAATTATTTCCAATTTTTATATTTTCTGGATCTTTATCTTTATCAAACTTAAAGATCTCCCCATCTTCCCCCGGAGAGAATGCGCCAGACTGCGCTATCTGCTGCCCAAGACTTTCAAATATCTTATGATGATCAGAGGCAACATATCCTTCACCAGACTCATAGCTCAAAGTTGACTCTCTGCCCTTAAAAGATGAATTCATCATATTTGGCGCTGAAAAAAGCTCTATAAATTGATTAGTTAGATTTAGAGTTGAGCTTCCAACCGGATTTTGAACGCTAATTGCTGGAGATAAAAAGAATTGACATCTATCAACTTCGCTTACCTCTAGGCCTCCAAGGTCGAATCTTAAAAATGATTCCGCTGCGCTGCCATATTGAATATAGGAGGACATTGGGAATGGAGCAAGCCCGCTGCTAAAATATATAGGGTCTATACTATATTTTTCCTCTTGCTCTGTTTCTAGTGCATAAAATGCTTTAACGTTTCTTTTTAGTCCCAGCTCATAATAATTAGTTGCCCTTGCATCACTTCCTCGTGTTGATATATTTGGTGTCTTTATAAATAAAGAATTATTGTATGCAGTATAGTATCCTATTTTAGGCGGGTTATTCATCCGGCCTCTGAGCTGACTAGAAGGGATATTGAAAATTGGAAAAATCTCATTTATAAGATTTCCAATATCATCATCAGATAATGTACCCGGCTTCTCTTTTTCGGCTCTAGCTTTTTCGGCAAGATCTTGGAAACTAACCCCAGAACACCCAACTATAGATACGCCCTTGAGGCCTGCAATAGTCTCTATCATATCAAAAACTATTTCTATGGGAACAAACTTAAATCCACCGACAAAATCTATTGCCCTACTGGACGGAGCTTTTTTTATATCATCTAATACTTTTTTAAACGCAATAACATCATTGGAATAATCAACCCTCATTGATAGGATTGGCACACCAGACTTATTCCATGGTATATCAGGAAAATTTTCCAAAGCCCTATTCGATGCAACTCTTATTTCGTTTAGCTGAGGAATAGCTTCATTAAAAATATCCTCAAGGGAGTCTCCAATTTTATCAGAAAGCTGCTGAGAAAACTTTGATAAAGTTTTCGTATAGCCATCTTGCTTTAATTTGGTAAAGTTTTCTAATATTCGACCCTTATTATTTTCCCCATCCCCTGAGACTATTTCGCCCCTCGTTATAATATTTGGATATCCGCCAAGCTTCAATATTGCTCCGCCGCCGATGGGAATTGTATTCCCCACACCCTTTGGGTAAACCAATTCCGTAGATACAACAGGCTTATCTTCACTATTCTTGGGAGTAAGGCATCCTACGTCATATTCTAGATCATTCTTTGATTCCTCGTCAAGTGGTCCTCGAACTAGTGGTAGGATTGAGATTTTATCTTTGGCCATTTAATTTAAATCCGCTAACTAAATATAAATAATTTTACTTAAACTATATTACTGATTATTCAGTAAAAATTAATAGAGGATGTATATATGATAATTCATATATAATTATCTTTTTACCTACATTAATCAATATTCTTTGCTGCATCATTCATCTCCCCAACTCCTTCAACACTTGCCTTTGGAGTGTTCTT
>Ga0233439_10005390_pt1 | contig 11880 bp, 10 predicted proteins | sample SI_123_September_6_FD_182713 | JGI IMG/M metagenome (GOLD analysis project Ga0233439, IMG submission 182713) | Seawater microbial communities from Saanich Inlet, British Columbia, Canada - SI_123_September2016_100_MG | ecosystem: Environmental > Aquatic > Marine > Inlet | place: Canada: British... | reverse complement strand
CAATATTTTTATTTCAGATTTTTCCTTAGAAGTTCCGAAACTATTGCTTAAAAAACTACATGACATAACTCACATTTTACCTGTAGACCACTCTTCATTAAGATTTGCGTCTAAATTAACTGATTTGTTAAATGCAACTGGCAATAGCTTTCACTCAGTGAATTTAGCAATGGATAAATATAGGTCTCGTAATATTTTTAATGAAATAACTAATATAAGAATTGAAAATCGATATGTAAATAATATTACTGATATTGAAAGTTTTATTGCTACCTCAAAAATAGGAGTGCTGAAACCTACTAAAGGCACCGCAAGTAACAAAGTTATAAAGATTTCTGCTGAGAATATAAATTCGTTGTTGATCAAAAATATTATTAAAGATTGCAAGCAAGATGAATTAGTTATTGAGGAATTTATTGAAGGTGATGAATATGCATATGAGGGTATGCTTATAAATTCAGAATTATCAAATTTTGTAGTTTTCGAAAAACCACTAGTTTTTGTTGAACCTTTCTTTGAGGAATCAATATATATGACTCCTAGTAATTTGGATGAAGCAATTATTGATGTGGTGAAAGATAAAATTCAAATGGCATGCAAAAAAATGGGTTTAACAAATGGACCAATTCATGCTGAGTTTAAAGTAATAAATAATGAAATATTTATCATTGAAATAAATCCAAGAATGATAGGTGGTCTCTGCTCAAGGTGTTTAAGCTTTGGCCTATTTAAACAGTCACTAGAAGAACTTATACTATTTGCATTTAGTACAGGAACTTTTAAAAAATTAGAATTACTAAATAAATATGTTGGTGTTTTAATGTTACCTGTGCCAAAAACTGGAAAGTTCGTATCCATTAATAATGAAGAAATTATGGAGATTGAGAATGTATCAGCTGTAGACATAACCGTATCAAAAAATACATATTTAGAAATGCCTCCTAATGGAGAAAAATATCTAGGATTTGTATTCTCTCAAGGAGAGTGTAAATCGAATGTAATGAAAGCTTTGGAAGCTTCACTTGAAATAGCTTCACCAATTATTGAGGCTTAATATATGATAACCTTCAATAAGTATGAGTAATATTTTAATTTCACTTAACGGAGAATGTTCAGTTAAAAGAAATCAACTCAATAAGAGTTATGATTATATTTTTGGGGTGGATGGAGGCACTGAGTTTTTATACAAGTTATTTTTTATACCAACTCATATTATTGGAGATTTAGATTCAATAAAAAGTGGAACAAAAAAACGTGCGAAGCGAGATGGTGCCAAAATATTATCGTTCAGTGTAGATAAGGATAAAACAGATTTAGAACTTGCCCTAGAAACAACGAAAGATTTAAATGTTGAATCAATAACCATCATTGGTGGTGAAGGTAAAGAATTAGATCATCTATTTTCTAATTTTTTAAAGCTTTCATCATTTAAACAACATGGGATTATTAAATGGATAACAAAAGTAGAAAACATTTTTTTTAATACTCAGATGGTTTTTGAAGTTGAGAAAAATAAAGTTTTTAGCATACTCCCACTTTCTGATTTAGATAGCTTAACTATCAAAGGTTCTAAATGGGATATTTTAAATGAAGACATCCCTTATGGATCTTCAAGAACACTCAGAAACATAACTTTAAGTAATGAAATAGAAGTTCATTGTAAAAATGGAAATTTTTGTTTAATTATCAAAAACTAAGATCGAGGAATATCTTTCCATGGCTTGTCTTTGTCTAGTTTTTGTTCTCCAGGTAATCCTAGAACACGTTCCGCAATAATATTTCGCATAATTTCTGATGTTCCACCCTCAATTGAGTTTGCTCTTGAACGTAGAAACAAGCTTTGTGTATCAGTAAAGCCAAAGGTGTCATTATCAAAATTTAATTCAGGTTGTGTAAGCGAATAACCTCTTGGAAACAATAGCCCATCATTACCTAATAACTCCATACCAAATTCGTAAGATGCTTTATTAATCTCAGCTTCATAAAGCTTACTTGTTGAACCTTCGGGACCTGGCGTACCTTTTTCTCGAAGTTCAGAAGCTCTTATATTTGTTAATCTGACTGCTTCTTGTTGAATCCATAATTCAATAAGTTTATCCTTTTGGATTGGATCTTTTAAATCTTTATCTTTCCATATTTGAACTAGATGACCAGGAGCTCCGCTTCCTCTTTCTCTCACGTTACCGCCTATAGCTACTCGTTCATTCATTAATGTAGCGAGTGATACTCTCCAGCCTTCACCTAAACCTCCTAGTATGTTTTCTTTAGGTATTTTTGTATCCGTAAAATATACTTCATTGAATTCAGCTTCACCAGTTATTTGCCTCAATGGTCTGACTTCAACTCCCGCTGATTCCATATCAACAATAAAAAATGTTAATCCCCTATGTTTAGGAGCATTTGGATCAGTTCTTGTGACTAATAGACCCCATTTAGCCAGATGTCCAAGGGTTGTCCAAACTTTTTGACCGTTTACAATATACCCATCTCCATCATCTACTGCTTTTGTGGATAAACTTGCTAAATCTGATCCTGAACCGGGCTCGGAAAACAATTGACACCATATTTCCTCGGCAGTAAACATTGGCTTTAAATATTTTTGAATCTGTTCAGGAGTCCCATACTCTATTATTGTGGGGGCACCCATACCCACTCCAAGAATGTTAGCTATTCTATTTTGTTGTGATATACCTTCACTTCTTAGACGTTCAGTTATTATCATTTGGTACTTAGGATTAAGCCCTAAACCTCCAGAACCTTCAGGAAATTGAACCCAGGCTAAACCAAGGTCAAATTGCTTACCCCAAAATTCTTGTAGATCTTGCCCATCAGTTCTAAAGTCAATCAATTCTTCAAGTCTTCTATTTACCAACTCTTCAGAATCTAATTGCTTTGTGTCTATGTTTTCCATAAAAAATTATACATTAAAATGTATTTTTAGGTTAGCTTCCCTGTATTGCTTTTTGAATGATCATTAACTCATCCTCATTACTTAAAGGATAAGTTCCATCTTTGATAGTTCTAATCTCATCAATATTCCCTGCTATATCCTCAGCGGTTGCACTAGTGTTTACGTAACCATTATGAGTGATTATCCCGATCCTTGCAAAACGTCCTGCTGCAACACCAAATATTTCATGGGTTGGTTCACATGATTCAGATGCTAAGTAAACAACCATAGGTGTAACTAACTCAGCACTAAAAAGTTTGCCAACATCTTCAGGAAGTAGTGCTTCAGTCATTCGAGTGTAAGCAGTTGGAGCAATTACATTAACTTTTATATTATATTTAGCTCCTTCAATTGACAATACATTTGAAAGCCCGACTATTCCCATTTTGGCAGCCCCATAATTAGCCTGACCAAAGTTACCAAATAATCCTGAAGGTGAGGCTACATTAACAATTCTTCCATAATTATTTTCTTTCATAACTTTAAATGCAGGCTGAGTAACAAAAAAAGTACCCTTTAAATGAACATCTAATATGAGCGACAGCTCATCTTCAGACATGTTAGCAAAACTCTTATCACGCAAGATACCAGCATTATTAATTACTGCATCTACAGTCCCATAGCTATCTAAAGCAGATTGAACAATAGCCTCTCCGCCTTCTTTTGTTGCAACAGAATCATAGTTTGCAATTGCTTCACCGCCATTTTTTACTATCTCATCAACAACATCATCAGCAGGTGAGTTTGCAGATCCTGAACCATCCACCGAGCCACCAAGATCATTTACAACAACCTTTGCTCCTCTACTGCCAAGTTCTAAAGCATAAGCTTTACCTAGGCCGTTACCTGCGCCTGTAACAATAACTGTTCTATTTTCAAAATTTACCTGACTCATAATTACCCCTTATACATTGCATCGATTTTGTCTTTATATACTTCGTTAATAACATTTCTTTTTAGTTTTAATGTTGGTGTTAATTCTCCACTTGTATCAGTCCACTCCTCTTCTAGAATTGTAAATTTCTTAATCTGTTGGACGTTTGCAACTTTACTATTAGCTTCATCAATTTGAGACTGAATAGCTTTGAGTACTTCGGGATTATTATGAAAATTTTCAATATCATAGTCTACAGAATTATCACTTGCCCATTTTTCACTTGTACCTTCTCTATCTAAGACTATTAATGCCGATAGAAATTTTTGCCCATCACCAACCATACAAATTTGTCCAACTAGTGGATGTGGTTTTATAAGATCTTCTAGTTCTACTGGTGCTATATTTTTACCACCAGATGTAATAATTATTTCTTTTTTACGACCAATAATTTTTACATAGCCATCATCTCCAATTTCGGCTAAATCACCTGTATGTAGCCAACCATCGCTATCAAATGCTTCTTTGGTGGCTTCTTCTTGTTTGTAGTAACCATTAGTTACATGTCCACCTTTCATACAAAGTTCACCATCATCTAGAATTTTTATTTCTGTACCAGCTAAAGGTATTCCAACTTTTCCAATTGGATTAAATACCTTGGGTATAGGTACTCCTGCTGATTTTAACTTATTAGTTAAGGATTCGACTGCATTCGAAGCGATACCAACTGTTGCGGGACCTGTATCTTCTGTCATTCCATAAATTTCAGTAACATCTATGTGTATAGCATGAAACCAGCGTTGCACATCTGGATTCATAGCTGCAGCAGCGGTTACAAAATATTCAGTATTCTGAATTCCTAGACCTTCTTTGAATTTAGAAAATACTAATTTATTGAAGACTGCATCAAGAAGTTTGACTTTTAAAGGAACACTTTCGCCACTTTGCTCATACTTAACTCTTTCCAGTCCATTATCAATTGCCTTTAATGCTAGATCCGCTTTGTCTGAATCATTAATTTTATTAAGTAATCCAGCCTGGAATTTTTCCCACACTCTTGGCACAGCTAAGAATACACTAGGTTGGATTGTTGGGAGGGCAAGTGACATATCCTCTAATACTGGTACGGGAAATATTTGACCAGTTTTATATATTGCCTGGTAATGGTCACCTGCTCTAGCTGCAATGTGTGCCATAGGTAAATAGGATACAATCCTTGGATGCATTGATGCAGGTACCAATTCACCAAATAAACTCTCGTTTGTCCACAAAACATTTCTATGGGTGATCATTACTCCCTTTGGATTACCTGTTGTTCCGGATGTAAATATTAAGCAAGCAAGGGATTCCGGTGTTACTGTTTTGATTGCATCATTAAGTAATGAATCGTCTTCGGAATTTATTTTTTCTCCACGCTCTATTAGTTCATGGTATGAAACAACATAGTCTTTATGACTCACTTCTTCATAGCCATTGATTACAATAATTGTTTCTAGATTTGGACAATTACTTTTAGCTTTATCAATTTCATTAAAAAGTTCTATATCTCCAGCAATGGCAATTTTTGCCTCCATAAGATTTGCTACATACTCAATTTGACCTGCTTTTAATTGTTTATATAGGGTGGATGGAGTAGAACCTGAATGCATAATTGCTAAGTCTGCAATATTATGTTCTTTTGTATTGTTTGACATAATAAAAGCTGTATCTAAAGGCTTAAGGCCTAAATCTATTAATCCTGATGCAAGATTATGTATATTTTCTCTGTACTCACTCCAAGACATTGCATCCCAACCTGTGTATTCAGCATTAATCGGAGTATTTATAGCTGGATAATTTGGATATTCATCAGCATTATTATTAATGTAATCTATTAGGGTTTTGCCTTCTATTTTTGCGTCAATAGATGCTGCTTGATTTTTTAGAAATTCATGTAAGTCGGTAATGTTTACTCCTTTTGTTATTTTAATTTTAATGTAATTTATAAAATTTAACTAATGGATTTAACTTTAATAAAGAAATTATGCATCAAGCAATATTATTTTCTAAAATATTTTTAGGGGGATTAATTTTTGGAATATAATAAAACACTTATAGTTACATCTTTTGATGAGAAATACTTCAAATATGCATGTGTACCAATCAAAACTCTGGGTATGAATTATTCCAGGAGTGAAAAATTAAAGGTACGTTGTTTGGTACCCGAAAATTTGCAAGAAAGAGAATCTGAATTTATTAAGATAATTAATCAAGAAAATCTTGATATAAAGTTTGTTACTTCTAAGAAGTACATTGAATTTACAGATTCAGGATACGCGTTTGAAAAAGAATACATAACGAAGAATATGCATCACAGATTGTTCTTAGGAAGTACATTTAGTAATTATGACAAAGTTATATATATAGATCCAGACACGATAATTTTACGAGATGTAGCTCCTCTTTTAGATTATGAAATTTACTCTCCCATATCTGCAGTTGTTGAATACACAGGTATGAGTTTTAGGACGTTCAATGAAAAAGACTATCCTTATTTTAATAACGGAGTCTTTATTGCGAATCTAGATTACTGGAGAAAAGAAAACCTAGAAGACCAGTTTATCGAATGGATAAAAGAAAATGGACCAACTGAGTGTCCCGAACAGGATGCAATGAATTTTGTGTTTAGAAATAAATGGGCTCCCCTCCCTCTGACTTTTAACTTACTAGCTTTTAAATTGATAGAAGATACCAAATTAGCTGAAAATTATCCGCAACCCCTAGTGGTGCACTTTGTAGGAAACTATAAACCATGGAATGATGTACATATACCTACATGGACAGATAAGTGGCTTAACGAGTACGGTAAACTTTTTTCACAATAGAAAAGAATTGTTTATTTCTCGTGAATTATTATTCCTGTATTTGGTAGTAATTTAGTAATTAATATTTCTTTATTTTCTATTTTTATATCAAATTCACCATATATTTTTTCTACACTGTGAGCCTGAGAAGAAATTTTGAAATCCTCAACGAGTGAATCTCTGTTAAAAATACAAATTAAAGATTCTTTTTGCAAAACTCTACGAAAAATTACTACACCTTGCGTTGATGGAATTAATTCAAAAGTTCCATATTTAAGGATGCTATTAGAATTTTTTAAATTCATTAAGCTTGAGGTAATTTCTTGTAACGGAATATTCCAATTTGAATCATCATTCCATGGAAAAGGCTCTCTGTTATTAGGCTCATCGCCACCATCTAGACCTATTTCATCTCCATAGTATATTGATGCAATGCCTGGGAAGGTTGCTTGGAAAAATATAGCTCCATAAACATCTTCTATCTTCTCACATCTATTTAGAAACCTTTTCACATCATGGCTACTGAGTAAATTTTGGCAGGATGTTATTGCCTCAAATGAATACATCGAATAGAGGTGTGCAAGTGACTCTGAAAATTCATCTGGTTTCATATTTTTATTTGCAAAGAAATCAATCATATTTTCTCTAAAAGAATAATTCATAGTCCCATCAAACATATCGCCCTGTAGCCACTGGGAAGTATCACCAAATATTTCGGAAAGTAGCAAAATATCTTTTTTTGTCTTTTTTGCTATTTCTCTAAATTCTCTCCAGAAAGAAGTATCTATCTCTTTAGCAACATCCATACGCCATCCATCTATATCAAAGTTTTTAATCCAGTGTTCTGTAACTTCCAAAGCCCATTTTCTAGCTTCTGTTGAGCTGTAATTTACTTTTGGCATATCTGGTACCCCCCACCAGGATTTATAAGTTGGTTCACATATTGGACCATCATCTTCAAATATTTCGACAGGTACCTTTGTTTCACTAAATGTTTTATCAAGGTATTCTTTGTACTCTTCTTCATTTCCATCCCATCCAACTTTGTAAGTTTGAGAATACAAATGGGGTCTGTATTTCAATCTTATAGGATAATCAAATACAGTAAACCATTCTTTGTATTTTGAGTCAGGACCATTTTGTATTAGATCTTGAAATGCAAAATGTCTTGGATGTACGTGGTTTAATGAGCAATCAAGAATAACTTTCATATTCATTGCATGGGCACTTTCGATAAGTAAAGTTAGTGCTTCGTCACCTCCAAAGTTATCATCAACTTTAAAGTGGTCCCATGTGTCATACTTGTGTACACTTCCAGAAAGAAATATTGGATTTAGATAAATAATATTAACACCTAATTTTTTAATGTAATCAAGCTCTTCAATTACTCCATATAAATCTCCACCTTGAAATCCAAGTCTTGTTGGCTTAGTTCCCCAATCCAACACATTCTCAGGATTTAATTTAGGGTTAGAATTTTTAAACTTTTCTGGAAATATCTGATACATAACACCACCAAAAAACCAATCCGGAATTGTATGACGTTTAAATGAATTTACATCTAATGACCATTTTTCTGCTGGTGAAATAAAATTTGCTACACCGCTAGTGCCAAAATAAATATTGATATTTTCATCTGTTTGGGCTGCAAAGCTGAATTTGGCTATATTACTTCGTAGGTCAACGTGTGCTCTCCAATAATTAAATCTTTTTGTCTCTGCATACAATTTAAGCTCTATTGAACGAAATTCTGAATCCTCTAATAAAAGCCAAGCTTTTTTTATGTTCGTTTGTGTATGGATTCTTATTTTAAGAACTCCATCAGATGAGATGCTTAAAAATTTTTTATCTAGTGAATTGAATCTAATATCATAAAATCCTAGGTGAACATCGCCGTCAAAAAACTCTATTTTTTGAGCTTCACCTTCATCATTAAATACTGGGCTATGGTTTTCTACCAAAATAATCCTTTTTTTCTATTTTCATAATAATATAAAGTATATAGAAAGGTCCCTTTGGATATTAAGAAAAGTAGCGGTTTAATTTTCCATCCCACGTCTTTACCAGGTAAACATGGAATTGGAAATTTTGGAAAAAATGCAAAGACTTTTGTTGATTATTTAGTGGAAACAAATACAAAAATATGGCAAGTATTACCACTTGGTCTAACTGATGAAATAGAGTACTCCCCTTATTCAAGCCCATCTTCAGTTTTAGGAAATATTAACCTCATTGATCTTGATAATCTTAATATTCAGTCAGAATTCACTTTAGAGGAAAATAAATTTCCTAGTGAGTTTATTGACTTTAAGAATGTATATAAATATAAAAGTGATGCTTTATATAATATTTCAAAAAGTATTGATGTGAATGAAAATTATTATCAAAAATTTTTAAATAATAAACTTATAAGAGAACACATCACTTTTTTAACCCTTAATAAAATAAATCAAAATCCCTGGTTTAGTTGGAATGAAACTGAAAAATCTTATTCAGAAAATTTATTTGAATATGTTAGTAACAAATATGAAGAAGAATTTAAATATAATCTTTTCACACAATATGAATTTACACGGCAATGGGATGAACTAAAACAATATGCAAATAAATCAGGTATTAAAATGTTGGGTGATATACCAATATACGTAAATCATAATTCAGCTGATGTCTGGAGTAATAACAATCTTTTTGAACTCGACAATACAGGAAATATGTCATATGTCTCTGGTGCGGTTCCAGACGAATTTACTGCAGACGGTCAGGTGTGGAATACAACACTTTATGATTGGGATATAAACAGAGAAGAGAATTATCAATATTGGATTAATAAACTTAAAAGTAATTTAGATAAAGTTGATTATTTACGTATTGACCATTTTGTTGGCTTCTTTCAATATTGGGCAATTCCAATTGAAGAATCTGCTTTAAATGGAAGTTGGAGAAAAGGTCCTTGGAAAACATTTTTTGAAGAGGTAAGTAAAGTAATACCGATGTCCAAGTTAGTAGCTGAAGACCTTGGAGTTGTATTATCTGAAACAGAAGAAATACTCAGGAAATACAACATACCTGGAATGAAAGTTCTACAACAAAGAATTCCTTCAGATATTAATCATGACGAGATACATCCGAACGAATGGAAAGAAAATCTTATTGCATACACAGGAACTCACGATAGTCCCACTATTAAGCAATGGTTTGGCGAAAGTAATGAAGTGCAAATTGAATATTTCAATAAGTACAAGCAAGAACTAAATTTTAACCTAAACAATGATGTGTGGGACTTTATCTCACTTGTATGGGAATCACCAGCACAAGTTTCAGTTACGACCGTTCAGGATTTATTAGAACTAGATAAAGAAGCGAGATTTAACTCTCCAGGTACAAAAATGGGTAACTGGGGCTGGAGACTTGAAGAGATGGATCAGCTGGATTCAAGCATTAAAAATCTTAAGCTTTTAAATGAAATGAATTCAAGAAATATTTAATACTGACTTTTTATAAAATCAATAACAAGAGTTACCTCGTTATCGGTAAGTCGTTGAGCTGGCATTGAACCTTTGCCCATAGTTATGGTTTGTATCCAATATGAATCAGGCATTTGGGCGGCACTAGAGTCTGATTTTAAGCTTGGTCCAACACCACCAGATAAATCAGCTTTGTGGCATGCTGAACATCTTGATGTATAAATTTCTTCACCGGATGTTAATTCTGTTACTTCAGCGGATGTACAAGATATTAGAAAAATAAAAAAGACACTTAATAACTTTTTCAAAGATTACTCTTCTTCTAGACCGGATTTAAACTCTCTTGTTGATTTACCCAATGATTTAGCAAGACCTGGTAAACGTTTCGCCCCAAAGAGCAACAATAAAATTGTTAATATGATTAATAATTCTGGTAGTCCTAATCTCATGAGTTAATTGTAACTAGATTCTGTAATTATTTTAAGTTATAGATTTCTTTTGAATGAATGTAATTAAAATATAACCCAAAAAAGAGAATGCAATAAAAAATCCAATTGAATTAACCTCAGTTAAATCAGGTATGATTGGTTGTGTTACAACTGTCTCTTCAACACCATCACTATTAAGCCTTGTTTCTATAATTTGACGAAAAGGCCATATTTTGATTAACGAACCAATAAGAAACCCTGATAATAATGAAAGTAATTTATTTTTATAATTTTGAAACAAATAGTGTAAAAATCGACTAAAAATTATTAATCCAAAGATACATCCCGCTGAGAACACGATTATTATTCTCATTTCAAAATCTTTTATTGAATTAATAATAAATTCATATTTAGAAAGCAACAAAAGTATAAAAGATCCACTTATTCCAGGAAGAATCATTGCTGTAATAGCAATTGAACCTGTAAAGAATACATAGACGTCTGTATTTGGGATATTTGTAGAATTTGATAAAGATATAGCTCCAGCAGAAATTATGCCGACAAATACCCAAAATGCTAAATTAATACTAAAAGATTGAATATCTTTAAGTATTAAAACAGCAGAAGCAACTATTAAACCGAAGAAAAATCCCCAGAGTTTATATTCATGATTTTCAAGTAGAAAGACTATAACCTGTGCGAGTAAAATAACAGAAGTAAAAATCCCTAATAAAAGAGTAATTAAAAAATTTCCGTTAAGTTCATTCCAAAATTTTTTATATCCAGACACAAAAAAGGATTTAAATAAATCTAAATTTATATTTTTAATTGTAGTTATAAGTTCCTCGTAGATACCAGTAATAAGTGCGATGGTTCCACCTGAAACTCCTGGAACAATATCTGCAGCACCCATGGCTACGCCTTTGAGATAAAGTATTAATCTTGACTTCATTTAGAAGATTCAGTGGTCTTGTTAAATATTCTAAACATGAGTGGTGAAACTGTAGCAGTTAATACCGCTAGTAATATAATTTGCTGTTCTAGATTCTTAGTAAGCAAATCAAGTTCAACACCTATTTCAGCCATTGCAATAATTAAACTGAATCTAGCAGAGAGTAAAAATCCTCCTCCAAGTATTTTCCGCACTGAAATTTTTGCAAATATTAGAAGTAGTGAAGGTAGAACCTTAACAAGGACTGCAATTCCAAATAAATATAGTACATCTACATAGAAATCAGTATTAGAGAAGAGTGATATATCATAATTTAATCCAATATTTATGAAAAAAATTGGAATTAAAAAACCATAGGAGAATCCCTTA
>Ga0233439_10005388_pt1 | contig 11881 bp, 10 predicted proteins | sample SI_123_September_6_FD_182713 | JGI IMG/M metagenome (GOLD analysis project Ga0233439, IMG submission 182713) | Seawater microbial communities from Saanich Inlet, British Columbia, Canada - SI_123_September2016_100_MG | ecosystem: Environmental > Aquatic > Marine > Inlet | place: Canada: British... | reverse complement strand
CAAATTAAATTTCATAAAATATGGATAATTATATGCAAAATTAACTACGTATTGACTTTGTTCTGGATATTTTTTTCTGATTGTTTCAAATGTATCTTTTGTTTTATTCATGGCATCTTTAAAGTCACTTTCAATTCCTAAAATTCTTATTTCATTTGGAATATTATACCCATGATCTGTTGTTAGTAATTGCCTTTCAAGTGTTAATGCTCTATGTCTATGAAAATCCCTAAACATTCCAAAATTATTGCATAAATCAAATGTATAGTAAACATTTTCAAAGGCTCTAGATGGTCTGTGCCGTCTATTGGTTCTAAGTTTTGTAAACTCTTGTATGATTTTAATTTTTTCTTGTTTTGGTATTTTTTTTACTTGCTGTAAAATATTTTGATATGATGTACTTGGTGATTGTTCATACATTATACTTGTAATTATTTTATCAATTGCATTTTTTTCTGATTCATAATCTACAATTTTTGTAATGGCCCCTTTAGTTGGATTTGATTTTATTTTTTTTGAGGTGATTGATTTTGTTTTATTTTTTACATCTTTGAGATATTTTTGAAATGCTTTTCCGTATTTGTCATCTGCTCTTCTCACAAATGATTTGATTGTAGTATCCAACTCTTTTTTGATTTTTGAGGCTAATTCTTGCTCTTCTTTTAGTTCTGATGATGCTAATACTGTTAAGAGATACTCAAAAGCTCTGCCATTACCTGTTATCCCTACATTTGTTAATGTTGATGCTGGTAATAATCCTCTTAGAATATCTAGTGCTTTAGCTTTAGTTGATCCTCTGTAAATCATATTTGCAGATTTTATGTCTGCTTCATTTTTTAATTTAGAAAATATTTTTTCTTTTTTATCTTTTGAATCTTTAAAACTATATTTTTCTATAGGATATTTTTCTCTAACATAATTTATCATTGGTTCAATATTTTTTGAATACACTTCAAATGAAAAAGTACATGTTTCTTCATACATGTCTGCAAATTTTGATTTTTTAATTTCAGGATCTCTGTAAAATCTGTATTTTCCATTTTCTTTCTTATTCCATGCAACATATCGTGATGATTTTTCTAAATAGGATAGACCAATTCTTCTATCTTCAATTTTTTTAACTGCGATATTTGATAACCCTTCAATTGCAATTTGGGCTTCTCCTAATTCTGCAACAGAATCGTCTCCATATTCTAACAGAACTCTGTCGTAGAATTCTTCTCCGCGGTTTTTATTTTTTAAAAATTCATCCAGGAAAATTTTTCTCATACTTTTGTCTGTTCTACTATACCTTGACATCAATGCCCCACGATCGACTTGTCTTGGTGTGATTATTGCAAAGACATTGCCGTCTGTATTTGAAAAATGTCCTGAAAGAATCTTTTTTTCTTTATTAGAAAACTCTGACAATGTTTAATTGTTAATTTACAATTGTTAATAATCTATTTCTTTTTTCCAATTTGAATTAGATCGGGACCTTTGTCTCTGTTTTTGTCCTGTCCTTTAGCTTGCCATCGCATTAACACTTCTTTGAATGCTGCAGCATCTGCTTCATTTTCTGTATACATTAATGATGTGACCCAAAATCCTTTTTTTGCAGTTTTTCCACCTATTGAATTCATCCAAAAATCATTTGGCAAATCTACCATGTTTTTGCTATTTGGATCCTTTGTTGTCTCAATCCATCTATTTGCCACAAAATTCATAATTTGTTCTAATTCTTCTCTTTGAATCATGAGCCTGCTATTCTCTTACTAAATTTTAAAATTACTCTCAAGCCCGTTGTTCTTAGTTAGTGAAAATAATCTTACTAAAACCAAAACAATTTCTTACACTTTGTCGGTTATACAAATCTCATAATCATTTCACATGACCCACGACGAAACCGAAATTATCGGTAAAAACGTCAAAGACATGTACGGAACATTCATGGGTAAAGTCGCAGGAACAATAACTGACATTGACGGTAGTATTCAATCCGTCGGCATTGATTGCGGTTCTCAGGGATTACAGCAAATCCCATATGAGCAACTTGTAGTTCAAGGCGATGCTGTTATTTTTATTCCAAAATGGAGACTTGATTCACAAAGACTCATTCGTGAAAAACAACTAACTCTACGTCGTCTAAAAGCATTGATTGACATAGTTTCTGAAAATGATGATATGAAAGCAGATGCTGAATTGATTCATGAAAAATACAAGTCAAAACTTGTATCCTTAGATGAAACAGAAAGTGAAATCAAAGCAAAACTTGAGGCAAGATTGACAGAGTTGGACGAACAAATGAAGTCTGCAAAAATGTTATTGTTTGATGCAAGAGTACAATTCAAAAGCAATGAAATCTCTGATGCAACATTTGATACTGTGAAATCATGCACAACTGAGGTAATTGAGCATGTAACACACGAAACATCTGAAATATCAAATGTAAAGAGTAGAATTGCAGATCTTGAATTAGAAGTGCAAGAAATAACTGCCCCTCCACAAGAAAACATCCAAGATTCCGCCGTAACATATCTGGACACTCCTGAATCACAATCTGTGGTTCAATCTATACTTCCAGAAGCCCCTACAGAACCAATAGTTACACCTTCAGAATCAATTGAAGCAGAAATTACACCAATTAGTGCTTCTCCAACTGAACCTGAAACCACATATGCATTTCCAGAACCACCCCAACAGGTGACAACAGAAACATCAAAAGACGACAATGATAACGATTGGCTTGCACGAATGGAAGCACAATAATTTTTTTATTTTATTTTTTTAACACTTAGAAAGATCTACGTTCATACATTTTTTGATGGAAGATTTGTATGATATTGGTCTAGGAAACCATGACTCTGAAACAAGAAAAAAATCTACAGATTTTATATCATTTTGGGGTGATCAGGCAAAAAGCCTTTCATGGTTTTCTCCTTGGAGTAAAACCCTTGATTGGAACCCTCCTTTTGCAAAATGGTTTGTTGGAGGCACAATTAATGCCTCATACAATACGTTAGATGTCCATCAGGATACAAAATCTGAGAAAACTGCCATTTTTTGGGAGGGTGAAAATGGAGAATCACGTGTAATTACTTATCGTGAATTATTCATTCAGGTCCAGAAATTCTCTAATGTTTTAAAATCTCTTGATGTCAAGAAAGGTGACCGAGTAACACTCTATTTACCAATGGTACCTGAATTGATAATTGCAATGCTTGCATGTGCAAGAATTGGAGCAATTCATACTGTTATCTTTTCTGGTTTTAGTGCAACCTCTATTCGAGATAGAATTAATGATTCTAAATCAAAAATTATCATTACTGCTGATGGTGGATATAGGAGAGGAAAAATAGTTGAATTAAAAAAAGTAATTGATATTGCTATTGAAAATATTTCTTTTGTAGAACATGTTGTTGTTCTTGAGAGAACAAAAAATCCAATTACTCTGACTTCTAAAGATAAACTTTGGAGAACGATGATGTCTGATGCATCTGATGTTTGTGCTGCTGAAAAATTACCTAGTGATCACCCTCTTTACATCTTATACACTTCTGGAACTACTGGAAAACCTAAAGGTGTTTTACATGGTACTGGTGGTTATCTAACTCATTTGAATTCTACTTTCAAATGGGCATTTGATATCAAAGACACTGATGTATTTTTCTGTACTGCAGATATTGGTTGGGTTACTGGTCATAGTTATGTTGTTTATGCACCATTACTTCATGGTGCAACACAGGTAATGTATGAGGGTGCCCCTGATTATCCTGATGCATCTAGAATGTGGGATGTTTTACAAAAATACAAAGTGACGATTTTTTACACTACTCCTACTGCGCTACGAATGTTTATGAAATTTGGAGATGATATTCCAAACTCTTTTGATTTATCATCATTACGATTACTTGGAACAGTTGGTGAACCAATAAATCCTGAAGTCTGGAAATGGTATTTTAAAATAATTGGAAAAGAAAAATGTCCTATAATTGATACGTGGTGGCAAACTGAAACTGGGGGAATGTTGATTTCCCCATTACCTGGCTTAGAGACAATTCCTCTAAAACCTGGTTCTGGAACTCTTGCTATTCCGGGTGTGGATATTTCTGTAGTTGATGAAAATGGAGTTGATGTTCCTCCAAACACCAAAGGATACCTTGTAATTAAAAATCCATGGCCTGGAATGCTTTTGACATTATGGGGTGATGATGAAAAATACAAGACGGTGTATTGGTCAAAGTATGAAAATTGCTATTATCCTGGAGATTTTGCAAGAAAAGATGAAGATGGATATTTGTGGTTACTTGGACGTGCTGATGATGTATTAAAAGTTGCAGGACATCGAATTGGAACTGCAGAACTTGAAAGTTGTATTGTCTCTCATAATGATGTTGCAGAATCTGCTGTATGTGGAATTCCAGATGAATTAAAAGGTGAAGTCATTATTGCATTTGCTGTTCTAAAAAATAATGTATTGACAAATACAAACGATTTAGAAAAACAACTTGTAATTAAAATTAGAAATGATATTGGAGCAATTGCAACTCCAAAACAAATCTATTTTGTTTCAAAATTACCCAAAACTCGTAGTGGTAAAATTATGAGGCGATTACTTAAGGCCATTGGAAATAATGAAAAAATTGGAGATGTCAGCACCTTGGAGGATGGAACTGCCGTAACTGAAGTTCAAAGCGTTTTTGATGATATTCAAAAATCAATCAAAGAAAAATCTTAAAAATTAAACTAGTTCTTGTAAATTGACTGAAGAAAGCATTTCGAACATATTTTTTAATCCATTATATTCTGATTTTGAACTTTCATCTAATTGATCATATTCTTCATTTTTGATCTTTTCTAATCTGATGTTTGATTCTTTGAAAAATTCTGCATATTCTTTAATTTTTTCATCATTTGTTTGTGTCAGATCAAAAATCACTGTGTTACTTCCAATCAAATTCTTATTTTCATCATAAAGACTGGTTGCTTGTAATAACCCTTCAAATGTACTATTATCTTGTCTTTTGAATGTGATTTTTCTATCTGTTACTTTTCCTGTTTCAAACCATGTTTTTAGTGAATCATTCATTGCCTCCCATGAGTCTTTAGGCACGTGTTCAAAGATCGGTTTTCCTAATACCTCTGATTTTGCATATCCTAGATTTGCAGCATATGTGGAATTACAATCAAGTATTATTCCAATAGAGTTGATTCTTCTCCACATTATTGGGGCATCTTTTAGGGTTTTTCGTGCTTCTGTTTGAGGCATTTTTTCAACTATCTGTAACTTACTATTAAATTAAAAATATTCTGATAAATGATCTTCTTCATCAAAACACCATACTTTATGAAGTATATGTTTTGTAAAATATCTGATGACTAAGTTCATGATCTTTCTAATCTTTATTGTATTATTTTTTTCATTTGGTGTTTATTCTGATGCGTCGATAATTGATTATGCATATGCTCAAACAAATTCTAATCTTTACGTATCTTCTGAGAATTCACTTACTGAAAATCATTTTGTTGGATCTATGATAATTGAGGTAAAGATTAGTGATTCTGATATTAATGATTTATTTCTAAACTCTACTGAACCAGTTGTAAAAGTTAATGAAAATCTTTTACGAATGGTTCAGGCAACTGATGGTAATTGGTATGGTTATTTTGGTGATAAATCTCAAATTACACTTGCTGATTCTTTAGTGGGTTTACCTGGATATGGATTAGACTTTGGGGAATTTTGTCAAAACACTTCTGCAATAACTGGTGCTCATTCCATCCAATCATCTGGCATTGCTATTCCTAGAGACATTTCTTCTGCATCAAACGGTATTGATGATATTGGATTATGTAATGGTGAAATATCTTCATCTGATCCTATTGTAAATAATGTTTTAAGAGATACTCCTATTCCAAACCCTCAATCTACTTTTCTTGGTCAAATTGGAATTGATTCTGATTCTTGGCCATTTATCCAACTATATGATTTTGATCTTGGTTCTACTGTTAATGTAAAATATGTTAAAGAAGAAGAATAAGACGAAGAAGATCAAACAGTTGAATTACGTTTTGATGAAAATGAAGATATCGTTAAATTAGAAATTGAAAATAATGAATATCGTTCAGGTAATGATATTAAACTCACTATCGCTGATCCTTTTTTGAATATTGATCCTACGGAAATAGACACTTGGACTTGGGCAGCTGTTTCTGATAAAACATTTTATCGTACATTTGGTAAAGATGGCGGTAAACATGCTGATGGGACTGCTGGCAATGTAGATATTTCAAATCCTTCATTGATGTGGTTTAACCAACATGGTCAATTTCTTGTCAACCCGAATATCCAAAATTATGATTCAGATATTTTAGTTCTTCAGGATAATGATAATACAATTTTAGTTGACGCTGATGATTCTGATTACACTCCATTTGATTTAGGCACTGATTCCATACTGCCTCCAGAATACCCTGTAACTTTTACAGAAACCTCTTCTAATTCTGGTGTTTTTGTCAATTTTGATTCTAATGGAAAATCTAATCTTCGAATAAATGATGATATCCCAAATCTACAAAGTGCATCATTTGAATATTCTGGAATATCTTACACTGTTTTGATACAATCTGGAACTCCTCCAACAGCAGTTGATGATGTCATTTCAATCCTTAAAGACTCAACTGTAAACATTGATGTTTTGGCAAATGACATTGATGTTCAAAATAATCTTTTACATGTTTCACTTTTACCTTCAACAATTGAAGGAACAGTAATCGCTAATGATAATGGCACAATCACGTATATTCCTGACTCTGGTTTTATTGGAACTGAAATATTTGACTATTTGATTGATGATATAGTTGATGGAACTGATGTGGGAACCGTCAAAGTTAATGTGAATCCTGTTACAAATACAGCTTCAATTGATCAAATTCTAATTTCAACTGATAAATCTAATTACCTACCTGATGAATCTGTTGATTTTTCTTGGACTATCCCTTCTGATTCTATCGGTTCTGAATCTCTTTTAAAAATAACTTTTCCTACCGTATATGCTCCAATTTCTCAAAATACAACTGTAAATACTATCATTACTATTGACACTGAAAATTTTGAGCATGAAGGGGAATACACTGCACGTGTAGAACATGGACAATATTATGGATTAGTTAGATTTGTTGTTGAATCTGAGCCATCTGCTGTAATCACTAGCGAACAAAGCACTACTGTAGTTATCGCCACGTCCGAATCTATTCCTGCTGACATATCTGAACCTGTTGTAGATTCCACTATAATTCCTACAACCGTGGATGAATCAATTCCATTAAAAAAATCCCCATCTCTTTCGAATTTCCCTGATCCTAAAAAATCACCGTCATATTACTTGGAACGATATGAAAATGAATCCTCCTACAAAGTATGGTTTGATTCTAATTTTACAATTCCAATTGGAGATATTGTGGGATATCCTGAAACCAGTCTCTCAAATTTCCCAAATCCTGATGTTCCTAGATTGTATTATGTAGAACGATACAATAATGAGCCTAGCTATAGAGATTGGTTTGATAGTTCATTCCCTAATAATACATTTGAAAGTATAGTTGGGGTTGATTCTTCTCTTGGCTTTTCTAATTCTAAGTTATCTTGTAGTGATGGAAAACTACTAGTTTTCAAATCTAAGGACATGTCTACTGTTTGTGCTAGTCCTACATCTATAGAAAAATTATTGTTAAAGGGATGGGCAACTAGCTTCGTATCTAAAAATTAATTTAGAACCACTGATCTAGATTTTGACTTTTTTTCTCTAGTGCTTTTTTTAATCTGTTTAATGTAGATTGAATTCTATCTTCTGAAAAACTCCTTTCTTTTACAAGATAATTTACAATCCCTTCATAATCTACTTCATTAAACACAATTTCATCTACATCTGCCACTTCAGGATTTAAAAATATTTTTCTTATCTGTTGAAAATCTATTTCTTCTAATTGTTCTTGAATTTGTGGTATGTCTTCTAATCTTGAATGCTGTTTGATCATTTTCATTGCAGTCTTTGGACCGATTCGTTCAAACCCATTTGGATTGAAATCTGTTCCGATAAGAATTCCCACATCAATTAACTCTTCTCTGGTTATTCCAAGTGCATCTAATGTCTTTTGAGTTTCAATGATTTCTGGAAGAACATCGATGTATGTATTCCTGTTAGGTATCTTTCGTCTTCCACTACTTGTAAAATTTCTAACTAATTTTTTTGCACCACATAAAATAGAATCATAATCTTGACTGGCTGATGCATATGCTTGTCCTGTATTTGTCAGGTGAGCTGCAGTAGCTTCTCCTTCTGATGGTGCTTCAATGTATGGTATTCCAAAATATGTGAGGAACTCTTTTGATTCTTTTACCATTCCATCCCGCATACTAGTTGTTTGTTGTGCAAATTTTCTTGCGTCTTCCATGTTTCCCTCTGCAATTGCTTTTTCATATTTCACTGTGGCATCTTTTTTAATTTGCTTTCTACGTTCAATCTCTGCGGTTTTCAATGATGGGGGTTTTCCATCAAAAACATACACTGGTTTTATTCCTAGAGACAAAAAATTGACATTTCTGTATAGTAGTCCGCTCAGGTGACTGGTAATCCTTCCTTCAGAGTCCGTTAACTGTAATCCATCAGGTCCTCTGATACTTGCCAAAAATTGATAAATCGCATTGTATGCATCAATTGCAATTATTTTATTTGAGAATGCTTCTAGAGTTGTTTTCTCTCTAACTACTAGATCTTTTAGATTTAATCCCATTGGATATTATTGATTTTTTATAGTATTTTGATGTTAAGATTAATCGTCTGCTTTCATTTCACATGATAGTTTTAGGCTATCTCCTGTTTGTGATTTTTGATTAACTAGATCACATTCTATGTGTCTAAATTCAGTTAGTTTTTTGATCTCATTTTTTGATATGTCTCCATCATAGTATTCTTTGAGAATTTTACTTAGATATTTTTTGATTATTGTATTTTCAAGATCTTTTTCCATTACATCAAAATTATATCCTGTACTTGATGATTTATCTGATAACACTCCTCCAATTCCCATTGTTTCAGTATTTGATTGAACTGCAAGAATTTGTTTTGGTTGTGCTATAGTTGATTTTGGTTGCTCTAGACTTGATTTTGATATGTTAAATGGTACTTGTTTTGCCAAAGTACCATAATCTGTACTGACTCTCATGATGTGTTGTCCTAATGAATTTTCATTAAATTCATTTTTATCAAAATGTTGTATAAAATCTGTTTCATAAACGCCATTTCCTCGTTGTCTTAATTGTAATTCTGACTCTTTGATTTTGTCCCCTGTTGGTGAATATACTTCTAACATCACCCGTCCCATCTGTGGTTGAAATCCTTCATAGATTAAATTGGCTCTGAATAATCCGTCTGATGAATCAAGATCAATTGTTTGACTGTCAAATGAAATTTTAATTGATTCTTTAATGTCTGTTATTCCTCCAATTCCCACTACCTCTGTATTTTTTACCTGTTTTTGGATCATATCTTCTGACATCATATTTCCTGAAAATACTAGCAATACGGCTATTGATGTGATTCCAACAGAACTAAAAATCCCTAAAATATCTTGATTTTTTAACATTGTATTGATGGTAATTCCCAAGGATGGGAATTTACCATTATAACTAAGTTTTATTGATTATTTCGATCAATTTTTTTAAATAAAATAATACTGACATAATCTATTATTTTCATATCTTATCAGGCTCAAATTATTTTATTTCAGCCACTTTTTGTGTCTATTCGAAAAATTACATACTAGTATTCTTAATTAAAAATAATTATTCCCCTTTATGGGATTAAGTCCGTCAAATCATGATTGTGGTAAAAATGACTATCTTGACACTTTGCTTAGTATTGAAAATCAGCAAATCCATTTACTGAAAACCAAAGCACAATTCCTTGAGCAAGAACTTGTAAAAACTAACTCTTTGATTAAACATTCAAACCAGAAAAATGAAATATTTTCAAAAACTTTGAAAAATAACAAATTACAACATATTTCAAAAAAATATCTTTTAATTTTATCTTCTATGATTCTTGTATTTTTTTCTGGTAATCTCGTTGATGTTGATTCTTTTCTATTCCTTGATTCATATGGGATTGAAAATACTTTTATGAAATCTAAATTTGTGATTGAAAATTTACGAGGTGATACCATTGATACTATGAAGTCCTGGAGAATTTTACCTGATGACTCATTAAATGTAAATTTGTTAAATGGCGATGTGCTAACTAAAGAACAACACAGTGCCGTTACCAAAGTTATAATGTCTACAGATTCAATTCAACTAGATGATTTTATTTTGAACAAGGGCCAACTTGGTTCAGAATCTACATATTATTTAGGCTGGGCTGGCGCAATGTCTGAGGCAAAAAAAGTTAATACTGCTTATTCAATTCCTGCAAAGTACACCATCATACAATCTTCAAATGGTGAAGGTGATATCATAATTGATTTTTCAAATTTGATTGATACTGATGGATTTTCTGGTTATACTAGATCTGTTATATCTGATGGTGAAATTTTAAAAGCGCACATTACAATATACGATGTAGGGAATTTGGAAGCATCTGAATTGGCAACTATTCTTCGACATGAATTTGGCCATGCTTTAGGTCTTGGACACTCTTCTGATCCTGAAGATTTGATGGCCCCTGCAATACTGACTGATTTTCCTTATATCTCAGAATGTAATGTAGATGCTATGGCTATTTTGTATGATGGACATGAATCTGACAAGGCGGTATGTGAGAAATGAGTATTCGTGCTGTAGTGGTAGATGATGAAAAAGACACATTGGATTTGTTTTGTACCCTTCTTACTAGTCATAACATCAATGTTGTGGGCAAGGGATACAATGGCGAGGAGGCAGTATTTCTGTTTCAAAAATTAAAACCTGATGTCGTGTTTCTTGATGTCTCTATGCCTGTATCTGATGGACTATATGCCTTAGAAAAAATCAGAGAAATTAATCCTAATGCTGTGGTATTTTTGATTGTAGAGAAAATGACCCTAAATGCTGAAATGAAAATGAATCGATTAAACCCCTCCTTAGTATTTAGAGAACCATTGGATGTCAATGAAATTATTCGTAAGACTCATCAGATTTGTTCTCCTCCTAAAGATGAATTGGAAAACATGCAAAAGACTCTGATTACTTTGGCATTGAAAAACACTTTACTTGAATTGGGTCATGATGAATTAGATAAAGTAACCACAATATTACAAAAAGATCATAGCATGACACTTGATGATTGTTATGATAATCCTGATAACCTTAAACAAGTTTTACAAGATTTGTTTGGTGAATCATATGGTGATATATTACACTCCTTTAAAGAAAATATGAAAATAATTTCTACTCATACTTCTACTGCACATTTTATTTCTAATTTACATGAATAATTTTTTAAAATCATGTCTAATCCAATTCTTCCAATACATTTGAAAGATAAAATATTTGAGATTGAATATGACTCTAATACCGTTTCAAAAATAATTTCATATTTTCCTTTTTCCCTTACTGAAAAACAAGAAATTAATTTAATACTATCTGTAGATTTTAATAACTTTCAATCTATTTTCACTGATACTATTTCTGATGAGGAATGGATCAAAACAAAAGAGCAGATCAAAAAAAAATTCAATGATGAATTATTTGAAATTGATAAAAATGTCTAGTTCTAATTTGCTTTATTATGGAGATGATCTGAGATAAAATGCCAGGTTAGCCAAGTGGTACGGCGGCCGTCTCGAAAACGGCTACGCGCAAGCGTGCAGGGGCTCGAATCCCTTACCTGGCGTAAATTTATCTGATATTTTTTATGGTATTGTG
>Ga0233439_10005385_pt1 | contig 11893 bp, 11 predicted proteins | sample SI_123_September_6_FD_182713 | JGI IMG/M metagenome (GOLD analysis project Ga0233439, IMG submission 182713) | Seawater microbial communities from Saanich Inlet, British Columbia, Canada - SI_123_September2016_100_MG | ecosystem: Environmental > Aquatic > Marine > Inlet | place: Canada: British... | reverse complement strand
CGTTGGTGATTTGCTGGCCGGGGGTGACAATACCGACTGCTGCGAGACCATATTTAGGCTCTTTGTCGTCGACGGTGTGACCGCCAATGATCAAAATCCCTGCTTCTTCAGCTTTTGCCTGTCCGCCTTCAAGAATCTTGGCAATTACGTCAGGGCCGAGATCACGAGGGAACGCCGCTATGTTCAATGCAGTGATCGGGGTTCCGCCAACTGCGTAGATGTCACTTAGAGCGTTTGCGGCAGCGATTTGGCCGTAGTCGAACGGATCGTCGACGATAGGCGCAAAGAAGTCGTTTGTGAGTACGAGAGCGACGCGGTCGTCTATCCGATAGATGGCAGCGTCATCTCCGGTTTCGGTTCCAACCAGCACGTTCGGATCGGTGATGGTCGGTGTTGGCAGCTTACCCAAAACCTGGGCAAGTTCACTCGCGCTGAGCTTTCCAGCTCAACCGGCGCAGGTTGCCAGTTCGGTTAGTCGTACGGGCTTGTCACTCATAGTCATTGAATCGTGCCATATAAGAGAGAATAAATACAGATCAAGTGCATGCATATGTTGCACCTCGAGTGGCAGTATCTGATTAGTCGGATTGTTCTTGATCGACTTATAGTTAGTTCAAGATCGAATTGATCCTGCCAATTCAAATTGACGGCTGTATTCGATAGAACGACAATTGAGTACTTGAGTTCCAATTGCAATCGCGGGCTTACGCTTCGCGGTTGCCTCGTTTAGCATCACCACATCGGGTCGCAAACAGCGAGCCGTCAGATCAGAAAACCGTAATGTCCAGAATCCCAGAAGCCGAAATACTTCCGATAACAGCCAACCTTAGCGACAGCGGTCGGTTAGCGATCGGTGGTTGTGATGTACGTGATCTCGTCGAGCAGTACGGCAGCCCGCTGTACATCTACGACGAGGCGACGCTTCGTGACGTGTGCCGAGATTTCGTTGGAAGCTTCACTGCGGAATACCCGAACACCCACATCGAATATTCTTCAAAAGCGTTTGCGAACCCTGCAGTTTCGAAAATTATCGAAGAAGAGGGTCTCGACATGGACGTCGTGACCGGCGGCGAGCTCGCCGTTGCTATTGCTGCCGACTTCCCTGCTGAGCGCATGAACTTTCACGGCAACAACAAGGGTCGTGAAGAGCTCGTTGAAGCTCTACGCTACGGCATTGGGCTGATTACGCTCGACTCGTTTGCAGAGATCGAATTGTTGAACGAGGTCGCTGGCGAGCTTGGTGTGAAGCAGCAGGTAATGCTTCGACTTTCGCCGAGTATCGACCCGCACACTCATATGCTCACTTCGACTGGAATTCTCGATTCGAAATTCGGATTCTCAATTGAGACTGGTGATGCTGAAGTCGCCGTCAAACAGGCGCTTGAGCAAGACAATCTCGATGTTGTCGGTGTTCACTTTCATCTCGGGTCGCCGATTTTTGAACTGGAACCATACTCAGAGGCGATCGACTACGTCCTGAAGTTTTCTGCGGACATGCGTGACAAATACGGACTCGATCTGAAGAGATTTAGCCCAGGTGGCGGATTTGCCATTGGATATGTCTCCGACACGCTTCCTCCAGCGATGAGCGACTACGCCAAAGAGATTGCAGTAGCCATTCGAAAAGGCTGCGACACGTACGGACTCGATGAACCTATCGTCTCTGTCGAGCCTGGTCGTGCGATCGTAGGTCGTGCCGGCGTTGCCGTGTACACCGTTGGGGGAATCAAGACCATCCCGGACGTTCGAACATATGTGAGCGTCGACGGCGGAATGGGCGACAACATTCGTCCTGCGCTGTACGACTCTGAGTATGCAGTCGTACCGGTGGATCGACCGAACGCAGTTCGCAATCAGATCGTCACCGTTGCAGGAAAATTCTGCGAATCTGGCGACGTTCTCGCACGGGATGTTGATCTCCCAGAGGTCGAAACAGGCGAGCTATTAGCTCTTCCGGCTTCGGGCGCTTACTGCCTGATGATGGCGAGCAACTACAACATGCAAACCCGCCCAGCGGTCGTGATGGTGAACGATGGCGAAGCACGACTAATCCGCCGCCGTGAAACCTACTCCGACCTACTCGCATCGAGTCTTGATCTTGACTGAGCCCGTCTCACCCGAAGTCACACGCCCCCCCGTTGTTGGGTGGACCACGTTTGGCCATCCGGGTGCGACGCGGCTTTTATCGAAGTCGTCCGAGAGTGGACGATTGGCACATGCCTATCTGATCACAGGTCCCGACAAAGTTGGCAAACGGACTTTGGCGATCGATATCGCCTGTATGGTCAATAGCGAGGCAGTGGTCGATATGTTCGGAACTGCCGACAGTATCGATCTAGCCACTTCTCACCAAGCAGAACGAATTCGAAAAGGAATTCATTCCGACGTTCGAGTAATTGACGTGAATACCGAGCTGGAAAAAGACTCCAAGGGGTCTGGCTCTGGTGGCGACGGTGCAGAGAGCGGTGGGCGCGGGCGTCAGAATATATCGATAAATCACATCCGTGAGTTGATTCGTGATTCAGCAACAAAGCCATTCGAGGGTCTGAGCAAAGTATTCATCATCGATGACGCTCAGCGGATGACCATCGAAGCAGCGAACACGCTCCTCAAGACGCTCGAAGAGCCTGCCGACGACACCTTGATCATTCTTACGTCGCCAACCGACGAAGCATTGCCTGAGACGGTCGTTTCACGTTGCCAGCGGATAGATTTGCGACCGGTTGATCCAGAAGTTATCGAATCTGAGCTAATCCAACGATTCGAAGCGGAAGAATCGCAAGCTCGTTCGCTTTCACGGCTTGCCCGTGGCTGCCCCGGCTGGGCAATTGACGCTCTAAACGATTCGACGATTGTCGACGGTCATAATCAGGCTGTTTTACGGTTCGCTGAGATCGTCACAGGCAATATTGAAGAACGATTCAGATATGCACGTCAGACCGGTGGACAGTTCTGGCGAGATCGCGACGCCGTGTTGGCAGAGATGCAGCGCTGGCTTGAGTGGTGGCGCGACGTAGCGATGATGCGTCACAAGCTCGATGACCATGCGACCAACACTGAATGGGCGGAATTGCTATCTGAAATTGCGGGTCAGCTGAAAGAGTCTCAGATCTCTGCAGCCGTTACTTCGATTCAAGATGCGACCATCGCTTTAGAAGCAAACGCCGTTCCCCAGCTAACTCTCGAAGTGCTGATGCTCGATCTACCGTGGGCTGACCCAGCGAAAGTCCCATCGCTAACTTTCGACGATAGTGACGACAGCGAAGACTAGCTAGTCGGCCAGTACCGTTGCAGTTGAAAGTCCACCGTTCGACGGGTTAGATTCGGGGACCATCCATGGCACGAACGGCAGCCATGTTTTCCTGAGCGATTCTAGTTTCAGGAACGAGTATGGGTTCGGGCGAGGTTCGTACGGTTTGTTTCGCAGTCTCATGCCCGCTTCTTGGGGCGTTCGAGCTGCTTTCCGGTGGTTACACGCCTTGCAGGCGCTAACAACGTTCTCCCACGTGAACTCGCCGCCTTTGCAGCGAGGGTTAACGTGGTCGATAGTCATGTCACGCGGCTTGGCACCACAGTACTGACAAGAGTTGTTGTCACGAGAGAAAATTTCGTTGCGCGACATCTTCCGGCGTTGAAGGGGTCGCCTGACCATGTATACCAGTCGTATAACGTCAGGTCGGTCGAAAATATCAGTGACGGTATGAACGTATTCGCCGGTATCTTGAACTGATTCAGCCTTGCCTTTACCCACAAGTTTCACCGCCCTGCGAATATCGCAGATGTTGAGCGGCTGATAGTTCTGATTGAGCACCAATACTGGCGCCCGAGTGCTTTCGCTCATGCGGTTTTCCGTTTTCGGTCCGTGATTTACGTGGACCTATTTGTGAGTGAGCTTACTTGCTGGTTATTTAACGTCTACTTCGGTGCTTTTGGTTTCAAAGGTGAACAGGCGGTAACTATTCTTGGTCGTCGATCGCCTGTTCGAGTAATTCTAGTGCTTCGCCAAACTCGGCTGGTGCAAATGCGGTGACTACAGATCGTATATCAATGAGCGATGGAACGATTGTCGATTCGAGTAGTAAATCTCGACCCTTGTCTTGGCCGAGGTTTTTTGCGAATGCGATTGTATTGCCAGTGATTTTGTCGGTGATTCCTTCGGTGCCGTCGGTCATGATATCGCCGACGCCGATTTCGGTTGCTTCAACGTCCTCTACAAACGAGTAGCGAGCGACAACGGTCATTATTCCGCCTGCGATCAGTACACCGGCTACGAGTCCGACGGCTATGCCACCGAGACTATCTATCCAGCCCATGAACGTAACTTTTAGTGCCTTTTTGATCATCGAAGCGACAATACGGCTAGCGATGAAGACACCGGCGAATATGATTACGTAACCAATAGCTGTGGAAACAGCCTGGCTTTCAACTCCGTCCCAGATGAGCGACAGAACTTGGCCCGCGAACAGTCCACTAAGGAGCATGCCGACGTAGATCGCCGCTGCGTTCAACACTGCCGAGACTAATCCAGTTTTGTATCCCCAGAGCGCGGTAGCCGCAAAGGCAACAATCAGAATCCAATCTAGAACGTTCATATCTTCAAATATCCAAGGTCGATGGGTGAGTTTTTGTACTCAATTGCACGATGGTATCGGCGAAGCGTTACGCAAATATTGCTAACGCTTATAAGTCAGATGAACGAGATTTTAGCAGTAGACGGTTAGGCTACTAAGAGTGGAACGTCTGCGGATGTGGTCAAATATAGGTAATACCGAGTGGAATTTTGAACGGAGAACGTTTGTCGAATACAGGCTCTACCCGCCCGCCGATAGCAATTGATGGACCTGCCGTTTCTGGAAAATCGTCCGTTGGGCGATCGCTTGCAAGTCATATCGGGTATCGTTTCTTGGATACCGGTCTTATGTACCGTGCTGCAACTTGGAACGCCATCAAAAACGGCGTAGACGTGAACGATCCGGCGGCCGTTGCACAAGCTTCCGAAAGTATGGATTTTTCTGTTTCCGATGGAAAAACAGGCGACAACCAGATCGTTGTGAATGGTGAAGATGTAACGAAGCATCTGCATGCACCTATGGTCGATGATTCTGTTTCGTCGGTGGCTTCCGTTGGGAGAGTCAGGGAAATCATGGTTGCTGAGCAACGCCGATTGGCTAGCGGCGGCGCGATCGTGATGGTTGGTAGAGACATCGGAACAGTCGTCATTCCTAAAGCTCCACTCAAAATTTATCTAACTGCTACCGTTCGAACTCGCGCAAATCGCCGACATCGGGAATTCATTGCAGAAGGCACCGAGATTGAGTTTGAGGATATTCTTCGTTCGATGGAGCAGCGAGATCTCATCGATTCTTCTCGTGAGAATTCACCGTTGAGACCTGCTGACGATGCTCGTGTCGTCGATACCGACGAATTATCGTTCGAAGAAGTTGTGAATCATCTCGTCGAACTTGCTAAGGATGTTCTTTAATGGCCCAGTGGCTGTTCCCTGCTCTAAACGTTGGGTTCAAAACCACTCTCAAGCTCTTCTCAGATTACGAAATCGAGGGACAGGAAAATATTCCCAAATCGGGACCGCTTCTCGTCGCTTCGAATCACATTTCTAATCTTGATCCAGCCATCGTTGCGGCTGCTCTTCCTCGCCCACCGGTGTTCATGGCGAAGAAAGAGTTGTTTAAGTACGGGATCGGTTCGATTTTCATGAAGGGCTATGGAGCGTTTCCTGTAGATCGACACCGGGCAGATGTTCGAGCACTCAACTGGATAACTCGGATGTTGTTAAGTGAACACCGAATATCGATCGTGTTTCCAGAAGGAACACGAAACAAAAAAGGCATCCTAATGAAAGGGCAGCCCGGTCTTGCGCACATTGCGATGTCGACCGGCGTTCCGATCATCCCAGTTGCGCTTACAGGATCGGAAAATTTGCAGAATCCAATCAAGGTCTTCAAGCCAACGGCAATGTTGAGATTGAAGATTGGAATGCCGTTTGTCGCTTCGGGGGCTGAGGGAAGTGCGGCTAGAAGAAAAGCGGCAGCTGTCACTACTGAAACTATGGTTCGAATCGCACGAATGCTTCCCGAAGATAAACGGGGCGAATATGCTGACAAATGCGATATTGAACTGAAAGAAACGACCGATTTCACCTGGTCGACCAGTGAGGTACTCGCCTAAGTGTGTGGAATATTTGCATATGCCGGAACTGAAAACGCAGTTCCGCTGCTAATCGATGGACTTCGGGCGGTCGAGTACCGCGGGTACGACTCAGCGGGTATTTCTGTGATCGATTCGTCCGGTGCGATTCAGACAGTCAAACGGGGCGATCATAAGGCGTCGCTCGAAAACCTTGCGTCCGAAGTTGCAGGCGGAGAGCTTGCCGGGGTAGTTGGCATTGGTCACACCCGATGGGCGACTCACGGTCTGGTTAATCAACAAAACTCACACCCGCATGCATCTAGCAGCGGGGCGGTTTCTATTGCTCACAACGGAATCATTGAGAATTTTCTTGAACTCAAAGATGAATTGGTTAGTACCGGTGTTCAGTTCAAATCTGAAACCGATTCGGAAGTGTTGGCTCACCTAGTTGGGCATAGCATTGCTTCAGGCACGAGCTTGCGAGAGGCAGTGATTGGTGCGGCGAGTCGAATCAAAGGCAATACAGCTGTTGTTGCCGTTTCTACCGCTGAACCCGACATTGTCGTTGGGCTTCGGATCGGTAACGCCGGTGGAATCGTAGTTGGAAAAAACGACGACGCTGCGGTGATGGCATCCGACACGATCGCCCTTCTCCCGTATACGTCAGAAGTTATCTATCTGGAACCCGGTGAGGTAGTGGAGATTCGCAAGGGGGACGTGCAGCTATTCGATTTGGAAGGCAATTCGATATCTCGCGATGCGGTTGTTACCGTCCAGAACTTTGAGGCTGCGCAAAAAGGGAATCATCCTCACTTCATGTCGAAGGAAATCGCCGAGGAGCCCGACGCTGTTCAAGCCGCGATGCGCGGCAGGGCGGATTTTGCAAACGGAACGATTTCTCTTCCCGAAATTTCGCTTACTCTCGACCAAATTAGGTCGATTGATCGAGTGATTCTTACTGGCATGGGCACGTCGATGCACACCGGTATGTTCGGTGCATCTGTCATCGAATCACTCGCCCGTATTCCATCGGTTTGTGAGAACTCATCGGAACTCAGGTACAGAAATCCAGTTCTCGACTCGAACACTCTCGTAATTGCTATGACTCAGTCGGGCGAGACCGCCGATACTTTGGCAGCGATGGAGTATGCGCGTCAGGCGGGTGCGCTTCTAGGCGTGATCCTCGAAATGGAAGGATCACAGGCGACGCGAGTTGCTGATTTCACTTTGGGCGTGAAGGCTGGTCAGGAAATTTGCGTTGCATCGACTAAAACGATGATCGCCAGCATGACGACTCTGTTGGAACTTGCGGTCTTTCTGGCGCAAGCACGTGGTGTTATCGATTCCAATCGCGTGAAAGAAATCGTAGGTGAGATGGCGGAACTGCCATCGCTGGTTTCTACTGCGCTCGACCTCAACAGCGAAATTACCGCGTTGGCTGATCGCCTTTCCAAGTATGAGGATCTGCTTTATCTAGGACGAGGAGCGCAGCTTCCAATGGCTCTTGAAGGCGCTCTGAAGATGAAAGAAATCGCCTATATTCACGCTGAAGGCAATCCTGCGGGCGAAATGAAGCACGGGATGAATGCGTTATTGGGACCAGACATGGCGACAATCGTATGTGCTCCTCAAAATGATCTTTACCCGAAGATGCTTTCGAACATCAGCGAAGTAAAAGCGCGTGGCGGCGAAGTTATCGCGATAATCAGCGAAAACGACGAATCGACAGAACGTGTCGCCGATCACGTGATTAGAGTGCCCGAATGTTCGGAGTTACTCCAGCCTTTCGTCACGCTGATTCCACTTCAGATTCTCGCTTATCGCACTGCATTGGCTCTTGATCGGGACCCCGACAAACCACGTAACCTCGCCAAGACCGTCACAGTCGAATAACTCGTTATTCCTGATTGGCACTAATAAGTGTGAATGAGGCGTAAGATCGTCGGTCTATTGGGAAGCAGGTTGTTTTGTTCAGCTGTTTCCACTACTCGAATCGATCTTATTTAGCGTGGCGACAACAGCAGAAGAACAGGCTCCATCAGGCTTCAGGGCGAAAACCGTCGAAAAGCTTGGCGCACTTAGCAACGCTAAATACCGCCGGTACTGGCTGGGCTCGCTTGCATCTGTGGGCGCAATTCAAATCGTCACCATGGCGCAGGGTTGGTTGATCGTCGACAAGCTCGGTGGCTCGACGACTGATATTGGGATTCTCGGTGGTGCCACTGCGATACCGACAATATTGATCAGCCTATTCGGCGGGGTACTCGCTGATCGGGTTGATCGTCGCAAATTGATCATGGCAGTTTCGATCGCATCGACTGCCTTACTGCTGTTGCTGGCAATTCTTGATGCGACCGGTGTGATATTGATTTGGCACGTAGTTGTGATCGCCGCAGCTCAAGGGCTTGTTATGGGCTTTGACGGGCCTGTTCGTAGTTCCTACTTCCCGTTACTTATTGAACGCAAACACATGTCGAGCGCTGTGATTCTCGGAACAGTAATGTGGCAGTTCAGCCGACTTGTGACACCGATCATTGGCGGAATTCTGATCACAGTTGGCGGAACCCAATCGGTCTTCTTCATTGGAGTATTGGGCTGGGCGAGCATGCTGCTGGTGATGATCTCACTGAAGATCAGTTCACCACCTGTTGTGAAGACCCGCAACGTGCTTGGCGACATTGTCGAAGGAGTGAAATTCATTCTTTCGAGGCGAGATTTCGTACTTCTGATAGGCCTTACGTATTCGACTCACTTCTTCGGAATGCAGTACTTGCAATTGATGCCATTTTTCGCCAAGCGATTTGGACGAGAAGCTGACGGATTTGGAATCATGCTTTCCGCCCTCGGGCTTGGCGCGTTAGCGGGCACGTTCACTGTAGGAAAAGTTCGAGCAAGTCCTCGGGTCGGATACTTCATGATTGGAGGGACGCTCACTTTTACCGCAGCAGTTGTTTCCTTTGCGTTCGCTCCATCGTTTTACATTGCGTTGCTATTTTTGTTTTTAGGTGGATTATCGAACACCATTTTCTTCGTGGTAGCAATGACAACGCTGCAGCTTCGTGTGCCTGAGCAGATGCGCGGTCGGGTGATGGGCATCTACACGATCACCTTCAGCTTCATTCCTCTTGGTGCCGTGATGGGTGGCTATGTGGCATCGATTTACGACGAGCGCATCGCAGTCGCCATTGGCGCTGCGATTCTAGCTACGGTGTTCATCGTGGTTGGAATCACTCAACCGATAATTCGAAACCTAGATGGCAGCAAATTGGAAGACGTGTGAGCAACGCTGATTCTGGCAGTGAATTGGTGGCAACCAAAGATGCCGAGTCGCCACCTGCCTCTCAAGTAGAACGCCGCACCAGCGCGTTATCGTTCAAGCCGTTTCGTATCTATTTTGGTGGCACCGTACTTGCTATGAACGCCCTTCGGCTTGGAGCAGTGGCTCAAGGCCTGTTGATGTGGGAGTTGACCGGATCGCCGCTCAGCCTTGGCGGAGTCGCTGCCGCAACGGCGATACCAATGATGCTTGTGAATATCTTTGGCGGAGTGTTCGCCGATCGATACGAGGCTAAATTCCTGCTCGGTGGATCGGCGTTCATCGGCGCACTGCTGTTCGTGCTGCTTGGCGTGCTGGATTTCACGAATACGGTTCAACCCTGGCACATATTTTCGATAGCGATATTCGCTGGATTTGTATCAGGCGCCGATCAGCCTTCGCGTCAGGCATATTTTCCGTCTTTGGTGCCAAAATCGGCGATGAAAAGTGCTGTGACGATCAATGGATCGCTCATGGCTTCCGCTTCGGTAGTTGCGCCTACCGTGGGTGGATTGCTGATGGCTGAATTCGGAACACCGTTTGGTTTCTTCATCGCTGCTCTTGGCTGGTTCGCGATGTTCACCGCAACCGTGGTCTTGCCTCGACGTGGAACATCGATCGTTCAACGAAGTGTGCTTCGTGATCTTGGCACTGGAATCGGATACATCCGAAGTCATCGCGTGCTGTTGGTGCTGTTGATTCTCGCATTCTCGAACATGTTGATGGTGTTCGGCTGGATTGGCATGTTGCCGGCGTACGTCGAGCTATTTGGCGGCGGCAAGCGAGAAGTCGGCTTTATGTTTTCGTCGGGCGGTATAGGGGCGTTAAGCGGAATAATCGTCGCTGGCCGACTGTCACCGGGTCGGCGTCTAGGCTGGATGATCCTTGGGGGAGCGGCATCGTTCTCAACGATCATGTTGGTAGTTTCAAACTCACCCTCATTGGCACTTGCCATGCCGCTGGCAGCAGTGGCTCACTTCGGGAATGGGTTGTTCAATATTTCTTCGATAGTGGCGGTTCAACTACGTGTGCCCGAAGACATTCGTGGGCGAGTTATGGGAGTGTTTGCGATCTCACAGAGCATCGGAATACTCGGTGGGCTATGGACAGGTAGCCTGGCGACCGTGATGGGTCTTCGAGCTGGAATGATGGTTGGCCCAACGATAATGTTGGTGATGATCTCTGTGATTTTTCTCACTCAACGAAAAGTAAGAAATTTGCACGAAGATCCGGCGCAGGATAGGTGACCGAAATAGCCAGCGCATATAGTCTTGAATCTGATGGAACCGATCTCTAAAAATACGAAACCCAACTTACGATCAGTGCGTGAGCGACTCGAAAAGCGTGAAGAGCTTTTATCGCCGTTCGCATCTCGTTCTGTTGATTCAGTACGGGCAATAGCAGAAGAACCTTCCGATACTCGGACAGAGTTTCAGCGCGATCGCGATCGAGTGGTACACACGAACTCGTTTCGTCGGCTCAAGCACAAGAGTCAGGTGTTCGTCGCTCCTCAGGGCGACCATTTCACCACTCGGCTAACTCACGTTATCGAAGTTGCACAAGTAGGACGATCCATAGCTCGCGGGCTGAATCTGAACGAAGATCTTGTCGAAGCGATAGGTCTTGGACATGATCTAGGTCATACGCCGTTCGGACATATCGGCGAGAGCGTGCTGAACCAGATGATTTCTGGTGGATTTCATCACAGTCGCCACTCGGTGCGGCTCATCACGCTGCTCGAAAAAGATGGCAAGGGTCTGAATCTGACTGAGCATGTGATCGACGGCATTCGTAATCACTCGAAGCCAGAAGGCAAGTTCCTTTCGAAAGAAGCTGTCGCCAATCTGTCTTTAGAGGCTCAGATCGTTCGAATATCAGACGCACTCGCCTATCTCGCACACGACATTCTCGATGCGCTTCGCTCTGACTACATCAAGATCGAAGATCTTCCTGCCGAGGCAGTAGACGCACTTGGTGTGAGGCACTCGCAGCGAATCGACGCCGTGATTCGAGACGTCGTTGAATCGTCGTGGGATTGCACAGGCGAAATCGAAATTGATGATGGCGATCAGCCGTGGATTCGGATGTCGCCTGAATTGGGCAAGATCATCACCGATCTTCGTGTGTTCATGTTCGATCGGTTCTACCACCCGATCAGTGCTTCGGTTGAAGGTCGAAAGGCTGCGGCAATCGTTGGTGTGTTGTTCGAGCACTACAATCGCAAGCCTGAGTTGATCCCTGCATGGCTGAGAGAGCTTTCAGGATCGACAGAGCGGGCCGCAGCGGACCTTGTGTGTGGAATGACCGACAACTACGCCCTGATGATGGCTGAGCAAATCAAGCCAGGGTTGAGCGATGGTGTGTTTCAGGGTCGAATTTAGAAATCACTACAATTTACCCCCGGTTTCGCTCCACTGGGAAAATCCTGCC